>BNJU01003916.1_pt1 | contig 91149 bp, 92 predicted proteins | sample 8539281 | NCBI WGS metagenome assembly BNJU01 (sample SAMD00202456, study PRJDB9452) | human saliva metagenome | isolation source: human saliva | place: Japan
GAAGTTACGTATTACATGCAATTTTTCGATTCGATTTATTATTTTTATGCGCTTTATTTATTTCTTTACTCATCGCAGTGTTATTGCTGTTCCAATACGATTTTTGGTTCGGCAAAAACGGCTATTGGGATTATCAACTACCACCAAAGAAATTGCCGTACATCAACAGGAAAATGAAAGACTGTCCCAACGAAATCAAATCATTGTCTGCGAAATTAAAGACTTAAAAAGAAGGGTGGATGCCATTGAAGAACGCGCCCGTTTGCAGCATGAAATGGTGAAAACCAAACGAAACTTTCTATCACATCGTCAAAGAACACAAATAATGACCTCAAATCGCAAGATTATCGCCGATCGTGCCGCCGGCATTGGCGGTCGGATGCAGGCGGACAAAACCGAAAACAATACCCTTTCAATTCACGGACAACCTATTTTACGCAGCACACACATCTAAACGTGTTGCTTTCTTATCCACACATCAGCCAAATCGTATTGGCAGTGAGCGCCGATGATCCCTACATTGTTTCTCAGCTTAACCCGACACAAAACCCAAAAATTACGTTAGTCGAAGGTGGAGAAACCCGTGCGGATTCGGTGTTAAACGGATTATGCCATCCAAAAATGCTGGCACGAATGTTTGGGTGATGGTGCATGATCGCGGCACGTCCTTGCTAACCCACGGCGATTTAGACAAAATTACTTGAGTTACTGATGACAACGGTGCGATTTTGGCGATTCCGGCGACGGATACCATCAAGCGTGCTTTGCCTTCACAACAAACTGCCCACACCGAAGATCGCATGACCAGCTTTGGTTGGCGCAAACGCCCTAATTTTTCCGTGCGGAGCTGTTACGAAACGCGTTAATCCACGCCCAACAGCAACAGCTGCTGTTACCGATGGCATCTGCTATGGAACTCTGCGGGATTTTCGACCGCACTTGGTGGCGGGGCGTAGCGATAAGATAAAGTCACCGCCCGGAAGATTTGGCGCTGGCGGAATTTATTTACTAATGAGGAAGACAAATGATACGAATCGGCCATGCGTTTTGACGTTCACGCTTTCGGCACCGACAACCCGCTCATTATCGGTGGTGTCATTCCCTGCGAAAAGGCTTTATCGCCCATTCCGACGGCGATGTGCGCTCATGCACTGACCGATGCCTTACTCGGCGCAATCGCCTTAGGCGACATCGGTAAGCTCATGTTCCCCGACACGGATATGCAATACAAAAGGCGCAGACAGCCGCGAGTTACTACGGGAAGCGTACCACCAGCAGAGAAAAAGGGCTATGTCGTCGGTAACGTGGATGTGACCATCATTGCGCAAGCACCGAAAATGCGCCCGCATATTGACGCCATGCGCGCCCTGATCGCGCAGGATTTAACCGTTGATATCGAACAAGTGAATGCTCAAAGCCACCACCTCGGAAAAAGCTTGGCTTTACCGGTCGCGGTGAAGGCATTGCCCGCAAAGCCGTCGCCTTATTAGTACGCAAACCGCGATGGATTTAGGCTATCTGCAAAAACACCGCCAGAACAGACCGCACTTTTTAAAAGCGGAATGTGCAGATTTTGTAGTAAAGAACAGCTCGGCTACGACATGAGCGGTGATGGCGAATTTGTCGCCGTAAAAGTACGCAAAACCGTTACACCACCATGTTTGTGGGCGAGCAACTGGCGAAATTTGCCGGCATTTCCGCGCGCAACATGAGCTATGCGCCGGTTTGAAAGATCGTAAAGCCGTTACCGAGCAATGGTTCAGTCTGCAAATGCCCGGACAGCCGACACCGGTTTCAATCAATTTTCCCTCGAAGGGTGCAGAAATTCCGGAAGTCACCTGCCACCAACGCAAAATCCGTGTTGGCGCCTCACCAGGCAACCATTTTTGAGATTTTTGCTCCTGCATACGAAGAAAACTGATGAACTCAAAGTGCGGTTAGATCTGGCAAAAACGGTTTCCCAAATTATTTCACCCGAACGTTTCCTTTGGCGCGTGATGGCAATAACTTAACACAGGCGTTACGCTGGGCAAACGGCGAAATTAAAGTCAAAGATCGCAATAAACGCGACTTCATCTTTCTGTCTGCGCGGCGAAAATGTTTAATTTAATCGTGTCAAACGGATAGAATTAAACTTGGCACAGCAGACTTTTGGTCGGTGATGTGTTGCAACTGAATGGTTCGCACAGCTGGTTTGTGGTGGACGAATCGGAAGATTTGGCACAAAACTCGCAACAGCGTTTGGCTTTACAACAAGATGTTTACTCACTGCGCCCTTTATCGGTGAAAGAAGAAAAAGTGCGGTGGATTTTGAACATGAAATTTTCTGCCCAACATCAGGCGTTGTTTGATTTAATGCGACAAGAACGGATGAGATAGCGGCCGTGCTCCATTTTAATGCACTCGCAACATTTTTCAATGGCAGTTATGGGCAAACGCTCGCCTTCAATTTGCTTTACCGGCGGGCAGTTATGCCACGCACCTCCATTCGCGAACTGGTCAATATCGAGAATTAAAACACAGAATTTTCTGTGAATATTTTGTTGAGTAACGACGACGGCATTCACGCGCCGGGCATTCGCGCGCATGGCGACGCCTTGCGCGGATCGCTCAACGTCACCATCGTCGCCCCTGACAGCAACCGCAGTGTCGCGTCGAGTTCGTTAACCTTAGTGAAACCATTACAACCGTTACGTGGAAAGTGGCGATTACTGCGTTAACGGCACGCCCGCCGATGCGTGCATTGCGCTCAATGGTTTTCTTTCGGGCGCATCGATTTAGTAGTCTCCGCATTAACGCCGGCGCAAAACTTAGACGATGTATTGTATTCCGGTACGTGGTATGCCGCTGAAGGGCGATCATTGGGCTTGCCGTCTATTGCGGTGTCTTGACGGTCGTCAACATTTTGACACGGCTGCGCGTGCAGGTATACGAACTCGTCCCTAAATTACATTCGCAACAGTGGGCAAACACGAAAATTCTCAATATTACTGTGCCGGACGCTGCCTTAGAAGAACTCAAAGGCATTAAAAGTCTGCCATTTTGGGTTACCGCCTTCTTCCGCTGAAGTCATTAAACAACAAACCCGCGTGGCGAAATGAAGATATGATTGGATCGGGCTGGTGAAAGCACCGGAATATGACGGCGAGCACGGATTTTCTGCAGTAAAACGGTTATGCGTCCATCACGCCGATTCAAGTCGATATGACGGCACACCACTCAATCAATGCTTTTTACAACGTTGGCTAGAAAGTGAATAATTCGCCCTTTCGAAAATAAGGAATGCAAATGAATTTATTTGGTTACAATGTATGATAAAACCATGGCGTGGTCGAAAACACCGTTTTCGCGCTTTAGCTAACCTTCTGTCAGTTTTATCGAAGCCATCCCCATTCCACCGGATGTCATGTTAATTCAATGTCCATGTCAAAGCCAGTGCGGTGAAATTAGCCTAGTTACGGCGATTGCTTCCGTCCTGGGTGGCGGATCGGCTGTGCGTTGGGTTACTAGCGTTTGATTTTGTAGAACATTACATTAATCAATGGGGCTATCAGTCGCATTGGCAAACCGCTATTCAATGGTTTGAAAAATGGGGCATTTTAGTGGTGTTTGTGGGCGGGTTTCTCACCGATTCCTTACAAGTTTTCACCATCTGTGCCGGCGTGAGTAAATGGCATTTTTACCTTTTGTTATCACCGCGTTTATTTCGGGCAGCACGATTTTTATTATCGCCAAATTAGCGGCTTTAGGGTGCATAGCAAATCGCGCGAAACTGCGTGATCAGTAGCTCGATGGTTGGTCGGTGGTGCTTTTTAGCCGTTATCACTATTTTTATTTTACGTTAAAGCAGGTTATACAATGAATAAACTGATTTTTCGTGTTGTCATGGCACTCACAGCCTGTACGTGGGATGCTGATGAGCCAATTCGAAGAAAGAAAGAGATAAGATGCGCTTTCCTCCGGGCATCATGCAACCGGTGAAAGGTACCGGTGCTTATCGCAGGTGGTAGTTGGTGCGCGGAGATTCAACAACAACGTATGCCAATCAATATGCAATAAAGGAATATTTTATGAAAAAGTCTTTTTACTTTTACACGGTGGCTATTCTTACAGCACTGTAGTTCAGAACGCCAGCACCGGTAGAAAAACGCAGATGGCTACCTTATCCCCGGGCATCCTGCAACCGGTGGACAATCCCTCTATGGGTGGCAATACCAGCTGGGGCCTCAAATTCAACAAAGTAGCGTTCCGAATAGACATAACGGTCCAATACCCACAAAACGCAGCTCAACCGGCTCAATCTGCTCACAGCCGAATTTTCCAGCCGACAGTATCGCCCACAGCCGGCACCAAAACCACAACCGGCGCGGCAGTGCAAAAATAAGCCCGGCAAACCTCGCGAGACGACGATTCCGCGTAATCCGGAAACCAGCGCGGATTACAGCCAAATCAATAAAGGTTTCTACAAAGGCGATACTATACCGTGCGCAAAAGGCGATACCATGTTCCTTATCGCCTATATTTCCGGTTTGGATGTAAAAAATGTGCATTAAACAATTTGTCGGAGCCCCATCAGCTCAACGTGGGTCAAGTGATGAAAATCTCATCAATCGTCCGCAACAAAATGTGGCACACACCGCGACAACCACCATCGTCTGCCTCACCACAGGCTACTATGCCCACTGCACTGAAAGCAAACCGCGAACCTGTGGTCACCTATGCGCCGGGTGCAACGGCACAATATGGTTCAGACGGCACGATTACCGACCGGTAAAAGCCACCGTGGGCACTGTGCCACCGAAAAATGTCGCTCATTACACAAAAACACACCGGCACAGCCATCTCCTTCATCTCAACCGTCTGCGAAGCACTGCACCAGCCAATTCCGTGTCGTATGGGAATTGGCGACAAAACTGAGCGGCGATTATTCAAAGTTTTCTCCAATGCTGACGGAGGCAACAGGGATTGATATTAGCGGTTCTAAGGTCAAGTTAATCTGCGCCGAGTGGTCGAATGGTTTACGCCGGTAATGCGTTTGCGTGGTTATGGTAATTTGATCATCATTAAACACAGCGATGACTTTCTCAGTGCCTACGCACACAATGACCGTATTTTGGTCAAAGATCAACAAATGGTCGGTGCCGGACAACAAATCGCCAAAATAGAGACACCGGCACGATGGCGTGAAACTTCACTTTGGATCCGTTACAGTAGCAAATCCGTCGATCCAACCCGTTATTTGCCACGACGTTCATCGTCCTAATTACAGGTTTTATCTAAAACACCAAAGTGCGGTCAAAACACATGATTTTTTGCCGCACTGAGTCGACAGGTACAAGCGAGACGCTTGCCATCGTGAGGTCCGGTGGGATCAAAGTGCGAGTGAAAAACGCTTGGATTTTTCACCGCACTTTTAGCTAGACATAATGTCAAAACAGGATTAACCGCTTTGCCAATAATTTTTCCTCGTCTGTATTTCCAATCCCTGCTCAGACACAAAACCCGCTCATCGGATTTTGATGAATGTACTCTAACTTTTCGTTGAAAAATTTATCGGAATGAATTTCGATGGGTTGATTGGGTATTGCCAGAATTGATAGTGAGTGACATTGGGTGTTCCTGCCCTTTTGAACATCCACAACAACCATTCTTTTACGGCTTTCTTGTTGATTATCATGAATTAAATTTACCAGATTCGTTGCTGTAAATTTTTAAATCTCTATCAGCGCCGATGGATTCTCTCTCTAACTTTGAAATAATAAATGAATCATGGCTAGGCATTATGCAATATCCATAAATCAGCATTCCACGTTCTTTTCGAAAGAATGATAGCGCTGAATCATCAGTTCAAAATAAGTTCTCGAATAAAAACATCAATCAATATGCGGTTGCAAAACTAGCAAAAATAGATTCCTTCTTTATTATTAAATTTATATTTTCTGCTCATCACACACCTCAAGTAGACAACTATATTAGTAGAAAATATAAATTCACAATAAAACACTCATCTTGAACTCAGATCGCAAAACAAAATTAATTTCTATGTGACGAGATAGCACATTCTATATTGCCGGAATAGCCGCTGGCGCGCGTCTCCTCGCGTGCCTAAATTCAAAAGCATAGCACGCGTCGGGAGACGCGCCTACGTTAGATGATAAGCGCTTTTTCTCTTTAATCTACAATATCTGGCGTAACCGTATCAACTTCATCTACCGCCGTGCCAACGACGCCACTAACAACTGACGTCACAAACAACCGCTTAACAAGCTTTCTGCCAAATAATACGCTTCGATCAAAATTTGATGCAAAATTTTTCCCCATTGATTTCATTTAGTGATAATTAGGTATGCGTTGAATAATTAAGTTCAATGAAAAAGGCTAGCTGTAAAGAGATACAAACTTAGCCTTTATCCCTAATAAATCTGATTAAATAACATTATTACTGTTTTCGCACCAAACGCACCAGTAAATTTATTCATTTTTGGTGAAACGCCCGCCATTTCGCTCGCATTTTCACCATAGAATTTACCTTTCACACTAACGTCATCAATAAATCCGCTTTTTCAAAGGTGTTCCCGTTAATCGTTGCAGAAACAGGTAAAATAAGCAGGTTCAGTTTGTCCTTCTAAGGTTGGGAGTTCTAAAGATCCTGCGATTTTCTTTGATTCGCAAAATCTACATCAAATAATGCTCACCACGGAATGAACCATATTTCCTTTCACTCTTCCTGAACCTCTTTAGAAGGCTCTATTGCCAGAATATATTGACCTTTATAATGCGCTTTACCCACCGTTGGCACATTTTCAGCAACTGTTTCCTTACCTTGAGCAAAGCAGCTACATCACTTTGTCTAATTGCTAGCCCTACACGAGCATGATTTGAAATCACTCACAATACGACTTGAACGATTATCTACAGAATCAGAAAGCCAACCGTTAGCCGATTTCATTGCTGGATCAATTAGCTGAATATCGGTTCCCACACGCGAATGGTATTGATATCATTGCTGAGAGACGTGCCTGCAAACCCAAAGCCATTATAATAATGTCCCGTAATGGTATTTTCGGCTTTTCTTCCGTTGGTTGGGCTGGTTTTGTTTCTGGTGTTGTTGGTTGGGTAGCTTGCGTTGCTGGTTGAGTAGCTTGCGTTGCTGGTTGAGTAACGCGTTGCTGGTTGAGTAGCTTGCGTTGCTGGTTGAGTAGCGCGTTGCTGGTTGAGTAGCTTGCGTTGCTGGTTGTTGAACAGGGTGTGTTGGATGATTATCACCGCCACCGCTACAGCTACCGCCACCACTACCACAAGCGGCTAAAGCAAATGTTAACAATGTAAGACTAAAGACTTTTTGTGCTTTCGCGAGAACCTCTTCACAATGATTGTTTCCTAGTATGTCATTTTGATGACTTTTTATCTATTGTAAAATCACTCAGATTTTTAACCGCTTGTTGATCTGCCCTTGTTTTTATATGATTGTACTCGCTTTGCGCATTTATCCTGTAGCCAATGACTTGTGGCAAGAAACCGGCTTGGATCAAGAAAAGGAATGGCAATGATAAGAGTCCGATAATCAGGCGCAAACACCAACATTCCATTTCCGCCAGCGACACGGTATGGCAGACATTTTTATGTTGTTGTCTTACACGCCATGCCAAACCGTCAGGCAAAATGAGCGCCAATAAAGGCACACTAGCAAACCGGCATAACTCTGACGAATAAAATCCGTTCGGGTAGAACAAGGCAAAAGCCAACGGCGGAATGAGAGGTTATGGTTAAAACTGAGAGCGATTCGCCGGAATTTTTGCCCGTTTGAATAAAATCATTGGCCCTTCAAATGAACAAACCGTGCGACACCTAAAAAGACGTAATTAACGCAAGCGAATAAAACACAGGCAAAATGCGACAACATCGCTACCGGTGAGCTGTTTTGTGGGTATTAATCAAAACCGGTCAATGTTGGATTTTCTTTTTAAGATGGTCACAAATTCATTTTGATTGAAAATGCCGTGGGTGGCTACATCGTCATACACAATAATAAGCTAATGGAATGGCCGTACCAAGAAAATGGCAGTTCTAAAACGCTCACATCACCGTCTAAGTAACTGCTGATACCGCCCATCACCGACGTGGAAGCCGTAGATACCGGGCCGGCAGACAAAAATTAAAGGCGTAATCTAACGGCATTTCCATTAAATTCATCGGACGACTTCCGGCAACATCATGGCAGGGCACGAAATAAACACGAAAAATTTTTGCCGGAAAATAATAAGCGCGTAATACCATCAACGCCATTCGTACAATGACGACAAATGCGCCGAGGATAATGGTAAAAAGCAAAAATTGAGGGCTTTTTGAGATGCGTTCCTCTTCACCCAAAAATTTGCCAGCAAGTGCGCTGGCTAACAGTTCTCCACCACCGGTCATAGCATGCCGTAGCTGACAAGGCATAAAGCAAGACAAATAAAGACACCGTGGAAATGATACGTCGGCATACCGAAATAATTTTCTGCGTAGCGACACCGTCATCTTTGCGTTTGGCGGTTTGATATACCCCCACAAAGAGCAATCCGCTGTAAGCCAGAAGCGAAACCAAAGCCCGATCAATAAGACTGCGGTAGCATCCGAAAACTCGATACCGGCTGAAGCGACATTGCCAACATCCCGGCGCCAATCGGCGGTGCCGGCAATAATTAAAGAGCACTGCCCAGTAGCTTTTTTAATAACATAAGATCATCCTATGGAGTCGTATATCGCACAAAATCTTTCCAAATTAAGAGGGATGAATGAAAGTGCGGTATTTTCAGGTGTTTTGATCGTTTTACACTCCTCGGTCATCCACCCCGATATAAAGATAGCGACCGGCTTCGTCACACAAAGCTGCGAAAACCGACGTTGATAATTTCGATAACGGCTGTTTTGAGTCGGCGTAATCGTAAAATTCTCATGGTGGTGGCTGCCGTAAGAAATTTGTTGTACGCCCATCTGCTGATAGGATTAATCACCGCAAAGCCCGATGGATGCGGTTTCGGTGCTTCAGGGCAAATTGAAATATCCGCTTGTTGCGTTTCCCAAATAACCTCAATATCCGGATGGAAAAAATTGACGTACGGTGACGTAACAGCAGCACCCTCATCGCCAGATTCTTTCCTGAGAACAATATTGGCGTAATAGATGGATGATCACATGGGTTTATTTTGGAGCATCCAAATTTGTCCGCGAAACGCCCTAAACCGGCAATCCGTTTCCTTGAATTTCTGCACCGCCCGTGAAGTTACGCTGTTTCCACTTTCTGTCCTCAACGCTTCAAACGCTCAACGGTCTTGCTGTCATGATTGCCGTGAATAAACCACAAATCAGCCAGTTGCGCCAGCTTTTCTAACGGTTCCGGCGTAGTGAGTTGTAAATCAGCAAGAATGACCAGCGCCACATCCTGTTGGGTTTTTGAGTGGAGGTGATCAAAACTGCCATGGGATCGCCTGCAAATAAAATCATACGTACTCGAATTTAAAAAGGAATGCCCATGCTCACTGTTGAGCTCTAGCAGTTCTTCTTCATTGAGAATTTTTTCAACAATCACTTTGACTTGGTTATAACGCTCCAAATAGACTGGCGACTCAATTTCACATGTAAGGCACATTGTATTTATCAAGCAATGAGATTGTTGGAACCAGTCTGCTAGCTGGCTTCCCAGTGCGTAAACCATCGTCCACCATTGTAAATATGTTATTGAGCAAATGGTGACATCAAAAGGATATTCCTTAATCATGGAATCCAAAACATGAAGCGCATTGTACTTATTGAATGCAAAAGGCTTGCGTGGTGATGAACTCCGTATCAATAATATGGCGACCTTGTGGGCATGACGTACTAGCATGTCAATGTAGCGTTGATGCTAGCGCCATTGCGGGTAATCGGAATAGTGCATGGCCTGCTCATTCCCCCAGTTGCTCGAAAACACGAATTCCGACTCATATTCCCATGCGGATGTGGTATTAAATACATGGTGAATTTGTTGACATGAACGCTTTCCGTCGCTTTCGCCACCTAAAATCGCAATGGTTTTAGGCGAAAAATGGACGCACTTCTTTCGGGATAAATCTGCCAATGGAAAGGGTGATTCCGAATTTTAGTCGCAGAAACATTAAAAGAATTTTTGCCGGATCACTAAAGAGACGTCCAGATTTAAAATACTTTTCATAAGGCGCTTTATCTTGTACTGTCTACTGAAGACCACCGGCGTAAAGCCCTTGTCTTGTAATAATAATTCCCGACCCGACTCGCCCATTCCGGCCAACCGCTTTGGGTAGCTGGCGATGCCATCTTCCACTAAATGATGAATAAAAATATGATTTTTCTGATATTTAAAAATTTGTTGCATCCAGCGCAAACGATCTTGCACTCGTTGGCATCCGTTTCATTTTTGACTGTCATAAAATGACTTGAAATCTCGTTCCGTATCGCTACACAATCACGTGCACTTCATCCACTTTTACTGAAAGCTTCGTAAAATCATATTAATGGCTGGTATGAACAGGGATAAAATGAAAATGACTCCGACTTTTATTATTCGCTCATTAATTTGGCACACGATGCAACGCGGTTAATGCGGCGCTAGGATTCTTAATTTTTCCACTCACTAATTGATTGAGAATAAGCACGAGTGATATTCGCCTGTTGGCATATATCGCTTACTTTCAGGTTAAAGCTGTTTACGTTTTTCTTGTAAGTACTGGAAAGCCGACATACTTATTTCCTTTATTTAACCTCGATTATTGACGCTAGTGCGTGGTAATTTTGGTAACGTTTATAAAAAGCACACACACACTTCGGGATGCGCTGAGTGCCGTCCGCATAGCCCGCAACTATCGATCGCGCTAAATGCCCTATGCCCTGGTTATCCGCACTATTTTGTGTGGTGCAATGCGCGAAACACGCTGTCTGCCCACAGCCTTTTGCGCCATACCAGATCCGCATTCTCAGGGCAGGTAAGTGCAGAATTCCCTACCGGTGGTAAATATGTCACACGCAAAAGCCCTACGAGCGTTTTGCTGGCAAAGTCTGCAGATTTGGTGAAACTCCGTAGCCGACGGTAAAAGTCTGGATGAAAGAGAATTTCAGGCAACGTCATGCGTTGTTATCTTTGCGGTACAGTATGACGTACACCGGCGATATTCCCTCATCAGTCTCTGGATTCTGATATCTCAGTTTTAACGAAGGAATTTGGCTATGAATCAGTCATTGCTCTCCCGACTCGGCACGCCGGAACAACGTAGTTATTTCTGCGATTCAAGCTTTTCAACAAGGCAATGGCGTCTTGGTGCTTGACGGTGAAAGATCGTGAAATGAAGGCGATCTGATTTTCCGGCGAAACCATCACGCCTACAAACAAATGGCGAAATTAATTCGCCACGGAAGTGGCATCGTGTGTCTATGCATCACTGATGACTATGCCAACAATTGGATCTCCCACCGATGGTGGCAATAATACCAGCGTGAATAAACACCGCCTTTACGATTTCAATCTGAGCGCACAAGGCGTTTCTACCGGTGTTTCCTGCGCCGATCGATGTAACAACCAGCAAACGGCGATTTGCTGGTGAAAGCGCGAAACCGTCCGATTTACATCGCCCAGGGCATATTTTCACTTTGCGCGCGACCCAAAGGCGGTGTGATAGTACGCCGTGTGGTCATACAGGCGCCATATAAATGAATTAGCCCGTTTGCCGGCTTTAAACCTGCCGGTGTCATTTGCGAAATCACCAACTGACGACGGCATCAGCTGCGCGCCGGAAATTGTGGCATTTGCCAGCGGCATCACTTCCTGTTGCGACGATTGAGAGATTTGGTCGCTTATAAATTACAAGCTGAATAACAATCCGTATGTGAAAACGTGCGGTTTTAGGCTCCCCTTTAGGACCATGCTTCAAGCCTCAGGGGCTTGTAAAACTCAGTCACCGTGTTTATTTTTCATATCACTATTTTGGTGAATCGTAGCGTGCAACTTGTTGCACAGAAATCATCGAATATCAAGCGTTAAATAACGTTCCATGCGTAATTTATTTCCGACGATCTATGTAAGCAGATGACTTCGCTTTAAAATGCACAACTGAGGTGCGGTTGTAACGTAATCGTGTGCTGGGAATAACGTTTCGGCGCGAGTACGAATACTTTCTCCCCAGAAATCAGCATAAAAATCGCTACGCACATGCGTAAAAATGATGATTCTCACAATTTAAGATCTTATATTGACGCGCAGGTTTGGCATATAACTTAGGATGCTCTTCAAGACCGGCATAATCCTTTATCTAAATTGATCACCCACCCATCAAAGTGAATAAGACGTTTATCTTTGTTATCCACCCAAATGGAATCCGAGTATCAACATAATATGCCGGCATGAGTTGCAAAGAAACCGACCTTTGTTTTCTTTGGTGGCGTGATGAAACCTCTTTGCGCTTTTATCTCACCTTAACGCGTGGATACCGATTTATTCCGAATGGGAGAAAAGGAAGTACAAGCGCGCCAATAAAAGTGCGGTTAAAATGACAATCGTTTTTCTGTAGCAAACTCCTTTTTATTTCGAACGGTTCCTATGGTTCATTTTGTCATAATTTTCCACCTAATAGCTAATTGAAACCTCGCCTTGAGGAGAAAAATCCGTTTCACACCTCGCAAACGATTGCGTAAGCGTGTACAATGGCGCCCTCATTCATTTATTTTCATAAATCAACTGGGAAGCCATCGTGAATACACCATCCTTAAGTTACAAGATGCCGGCGTGGATATCAATGCCGGTAACGAATTAGTTGAGCGTATTAAACCTGACGTCAAACGCACTGCTCGCCCTGAAGTCATCGGTGACTTGGGCGGTTGGTGCGTTATGTGCGATCCGGCGAAATACAAAGATCGATTTTGGTATCCGGCACCGATGGCGTTGGCACAAAAGTACGTTTAGCCATTGATTTTAAATCGTCACGACAGCATTGGTATGATCTTTGTCGCCATGTGCGTAAACGACTTGGTGGTGCAGGTGCTGAACCGTTATTCTTCTTGGATTATTACGCCACCGGCAAATTGAACGTGGATGTTTGCCGCGACGATTAAAGGCATTGCCAACGGTACGCGAACAATCCAGTTGCGCCTTGGTTGGCGGTGAAGACGCAGAAATGCCGAGGATGTATCCCAAAGGTGATTACGACTTAGCCGGTTTCTGCGTGGGCGTGGTGGAAAAATCCGAAATCATTGACGGCGGCCAAGTCAAAAGTCGGCGATGCGTTAATCGCCCCTAGGGTCCAGTGGGCCACATTCAACGGTTGATCGCTAATTCATGAGAGTGATGTTGCCGGTGGAAATCACTGCCGAAAGCACAAGCTGACGGTCGTTCTTTGGCGGATCACTGGCTGGCGCCAACAAAATTTATATAAAATCCATTTTACAACTGATTAAAACACGTTGATGTTCACGCCATCGCCCATAACCGGTGGCGGTTTCTGGAAAAATATCCCACGCGTGTTGCCTAACAGCGTTAAAGCGGTGATTAGCAAGAACAGCTGGCAATGGCCGGCGGCTCGATTAAAGTTGCAACAACGCGAGCAACGTGCAACCATACGAATATGCCGCCACCTTTCGCTGTGGTGTTGGCGCCGTGTGGCGCCGAAAAGAAGATGTGGAAACGCCCTAGGACTGCTCAACGAAAGCAGGCGGAAAGCGTGGGTCATCGGTGAAAGTCAACACGCCTGCTCCAAGATGATAAGAACAAGTTGTTATTCGTTAATAGAAAATCGTTGCTGCATTTCCGGTTGTAAGCGCGAATTTGCAGGCGATCATTGATGCTTGCCAGTCGCGCCATATCAACGCCGAAAATCGTCGGCGTGATACCAGCAATCAAGCGGATGTCTTTGGACTGCTGACGAAGGCTAAAAGTGCGACATTTTCACCGCACTTTTTGCGTTAATGATTACCGCCGACTAACCTCGACGCATGGATCGCCATATTGGTGATGAGAATCGACGTAAATCTCAGTGCTGATTTAATTGCCTTGCCGGCTACGTAGAAAAGTTGGCAGGCGCGGAATTCACCCGACGTTTTGCGGGAAAAATTCTCAACATTCGCCTTCGTATTGCAAATACGCTGGGTTGCGCCACTTGTCAACGCGCCACTAGACGCCGGTGAAACGGAACACGGCGTGACCATTCATTTTGTGAATGAAGAAGTGGACAGCCGGCGCCATTGTATTACTAAATCCAAAGTGCCGATCGATGATAGCATCGCGGACATTTGAAGAACGGGTAAAAGCACACCAAAATTCGATTTTGTCCCTTAGTGATGGAAAATGGTTTGTGGACTTGAGCGTTTCGACTGGCGGTGATTGCTTATTTAGATGGGCACTTGTGCCTACGCAAGGTTACGCGGTGGATGAATCGCGATCATCTACACAATCTCTGCGCGGAGAGATGACGACATGGGCTGACTTAAAATTGTGATGGTGAGCTTCAGCTAAATGCTTTTCATAGCGTTCGTTCGCAAAATCCAGTTCAGCACGTTCCAGAATTCTTTGATGTGGTCCGGACGGCGGTTTTGGAATTCAAATAGTACGCGTCGTTACAAACGCGTCTAAACCGAAGATTGGTGTGCCCTGGGCGGCCGGCAAATTCTTTACCCATAATTGAGGTTATCTTGGTTTGACCGTAGAGTACCACGATTTGCCGTTTCCTTGCTAACACCTTATGCCAACCGGAACCGAAAACGGGTCAGCTGCTTTTCAAATTCACGCCCGCAGTTTTCCTTAGCAGAACCAATCACGTTCAATGGCGTCTTTTGATGCGCCTTGTAACGTAGTGCCTGCACAAACTTTTCCAGAATGACTGTGATTTTGAGTAGCCAGCTACGTTGTTACGCAGCAACGCCGGGCGTTTGTCGGTGCAACGTCATGTAGAGTGTGCCAATAGTTGCGGGCAACCGCCGGCAAGTTCTTGTAATTCCGGGGGTTTTCCTAACACTGCGTTCGCATCGTGACGCCACGCTTGAGTGGTGTTTGGGTGGGTGGATTTCCGTGGTTTGCGCATCGAAATGAGGGTTCTAATGCGTCATAAGCATAACCTAATTCAGGTAAAAGTATAAAGCCATAATTTTCCGCTGAGCGATGAAATTCCTTATTTAAAACGAGAGGCGAATCATAGCATGAAATTTGATTAAGATCATTAAAATGCTGTAATCGGAAAATAACTTGTTGTTGAGCTAAAAGGGCATTTTTAGTGAGATTTGCCGACAAAGGTCCCGTGATATTTTGGTAGTGCTAGAATCATAAAAATACGTGTCTCTTGATTAGTCACGAGGAACGAAGATGAAAACACGTCACACACACCGCACTTTTCGGTTAAGTTTGGTGGCGGTGACGATGAGTTTAGCCCACTCGGCACTGGGCGGTGAGACCTCGCAGCGCGCGCAGCCGGTTGTATATATGACCACGGACCCTAACGGCGAATGGCTCATCAACAAAAACACGCCGACAGCTTACAAAAATGCGCTAAATGTCTGCAAAGTCGAAGCAGAAATTACCAAAAATAAAGCACGACGAAAATGGCGCTGATCGCTCCTGGAGTCAGCCCTAGTCCAATCAGCGGATGTTTAGCGTTTATGATACAACAGCACAAAGGGAATGTCATCACTTTAAAATGAGGCGTTAAAGCAACACTCAAAAGGGATTATGCGTCTAGCCAATTACACGGTGCATATGGCTGCAGCAAATTTGAAAAGAGTGTCAAACTCATTTGTTGACCAAAACTTCTCTCCAAATTCACCGAGATCCTGATGCTTACGGTGAATTTGATGGCAATCTTGCAATTCGTTCTGTCGTTCAACCGCTCAATACAATGACAGACATTGAGCTCAGCAATGGCTGGCATCGTCTGTGATCTGACAACAGAGCCTCCGATCATTAGTTCTTCGAATCATCCATTACGATGAATGGAATAACACCGCATATGCACTCACGACAAAAGACGTTGTGAACATCAAGAACGTGACCGTTAACGGCAATCAGGATTTTACCCAATCTGTTCTTAATATTGACTCTGATCTCCCCTAACGCAAAGTGTTAACGCTAAAAGTTAAACAACTCGTTAAACGATAAAAGTACCTTCACCAGGAAATCGATGAAGTGGTTCTCAACCGGTTAACTTAACTGATTCTCACATTAAAGCCGGTTATGGATTTGATTTTGGAGGCAAATCGAGGTCGAGCACTTACAATCACCCTGAGACTTACATGACACCGAATTAAATGCCACTAAATGCAGCATGTTCCATGTATGACCCGAATTTTCCCATTTGAGAAGACGAGGAAGACGTGACGCGGCAAAGCCACGTCCAGGTGCACAACTTCTTGCGGGTAGCAGCTCCAAACGAGGTAGCGCAGTGTGAAAAGCTAAAACCGGCAAACACTGAGTAAACGTCACATTGGCCAACAGCCGGTGGCGATTTTAATCAATCAAGTGTTCGCGCATCGTTTGAGACACGCGATTCAGCGGTCAGAATTGAACCGACGCGGAATGCTCGCGGTGACTGATTGAAAGGAGATCTCACTGGCTCCACCACCTTTGATCTCAGCACGCAATATCGCGCTGGCTTCAGCGAGTAAAATCGTTGTGAAGAAACTTGCGCGAATGCGCTGATCATAACCTACATGACCGACGTCACGGCGCGCATGTAACAGACGGTAAAAGTGACGCTTAGTTGGAAACCAATCAGCGGCAATGCAAAAATTTCGCTGTGCGATGCTGGTAGGTTGTATGGCAGCTCGGTGTACTCGATAACACCTTTGCCACTGAGAGGATTGGGTGTTAGCGCACTCACGAAAGCGCAGTCCACACCACGGCCACAAAGCACCAGCAGGCTCAGGCTCAGGCTCAGGCCAGTCGGGCTCCAGGCTCAGGCTCAGGCTCAGGCTCAGAGCTCGGGGCTCAGGCTCAGGCTCAGGCTCAGGCTGAGGCTCAGGCTCAGGCTCAGGGCTCCAGGCTCAGGCTCAGGCTCAGGCTCAGGCTCAGGCTCGAAATAAGGCGATGTGCACCATCACCCACCGACGCTGCAGCTTCTGAGGCGCGCAAAGCGCACAAGTGTCTCTTCGCATAGGCAGGAATTATTGATGGTCGAAAATGAGATTGAACGGCATTCACCAACGTTTGGGTGAAATCAGAACCGGTGAGGAAAAGCAGTGTTTGGGTGAGAAACGTCAATTCATCAAAACTCACCCGCACTTTCACGATTGATCAAACTTCGAGCTTTAAGCAAAACGTGCATAGCTTACAAATTGGCGCAGATCTTTGCGCAACGGATAAGGTGCGTTTAGGTGGATTTATCGGATACAGCCAAGCCAATATTGACTTCCAACAATCATTACGTAGCGGAAGAGTGAAGGACAAACCCTTGAGGGCTTTATGGTACTTATCTTGCCGACAACGTGTGTCTATTTGATAACATCGCGCAATATAGCCATAACCGCCGAGCTCGAATCATACGGAAAAACACCGTTACAACGCTACACGTTAAGCAGTGAAATCGGCAAAACAATTCCAATTAGCGGTGCTTGGACCCTGACCCCACAAGCACAATTGAGCTTGGACGCAGTAACGGTAAAGAAAAGAAGATATATGCTCAGCCGTGTCTTCTCGTGTCGGTTACGTCTTGCAGACCTTCGAATTAAGCGCGGATGGAAACTTCAGCCCTTATGCCGAAAGCGGGGTACGATCGCGACACGAAATCATCATAGCGACATCAACTACCATGGCACTCAGCTCAATGTCGAAAGTTATCGCGGTCGTTTTACGAAAGTGCGGTCGGTTTTAACGCCGGTTTTGGCAATCACCCGCATTGGTTTAGAAGTGAATCGCGCTGATGGCAAACATCAAGCAACCCTTTGGCGTACAAAGCCGTCTATCGCTTCAATGGTGGTTTAAACCGTTCCGTTCCGATTCCGTCTGAACGTTGAAGAAATCATAAGCGTTTTTCTTGCCAACAGAAAAAGCGCATTTTCACCGCACTTTGTCGTTCTAAAAGCAAACTCATTGCATCAATAAACTGACTTGCGTGTAGGGCCCTATTCATTGTTTTTAGGCTAGAGTTTTGCCTTATCAATCCGCTATATAGCGCACAACTGTTAGCTGATTTTGGATAACCATGGATCTCAATTTTCATTTTATTCACCGTGTGCGTAGCCATAGCTAAAAACGTTGGCAAATCGCACCGCACTTCGATTACTCAAAGACAACAACTGGTTGTCTATTTCTTGAGTCAGAGTTTCAACAACAAATTGACCAAATTTCATTAGCGTTATTAGCAAAATCATATTGATATTCAAGATAAATTGTATTTTCTACACAATATGCCGCGTTGGACGATCACCGATATCGGTGCATTGCAAGTGCGTGCCGTCACCGTGCCGATTTATGCCACGAACACCGCCAAACAAGCCCAATTTGTGTATTAACAATGCAGATGATGAAGATCATTTTCGTGGGCGACCAAGAACAGCATGATCAGAAGTATTGGAAATCGTTGATGAATGCCCGAAACTGGAAAAATCGTGGCGATGAAAAGCACAATCCATTTGCATGAACACGCTAAAGCCTGCCATTGGCAAGACTTTATTGAGATGGCCGATGAGCAATATCAGGCAGAATTACAACAGCGATTGGATGGCAAGTGTTTGGAGGATTTGTTTACGCTGATTTACACCTCGGGCACGACCGGTGAGCCGAAAGGCGTGATGTTGGATTACGCCAATTTGGCGCATCAACTCAACGCCCACGATCAGGCATTGAAAAGTGGATGATACCGACGTCTCTCTTTCCTTCTTGCCGTTATCTCATATTTTTGAGCGCGCTTGGGTAGCTATATTGGCTTCATCGCGGCGCGACCAACTGTTACATTGAGGACACCAATCAAGTGCGGTCGGCTTTGACGGAGATTCGTCCAACCTTAATGTGTGCCGTGCCACGGTTTTTACGAATTTATACGGCCATTTTTGAGACAAAAGTCCATCATGCGCCAAAAACTTCGCCAACGTATTTTCATTGGGCGATGGACGTCGGACATCAGCATTTCGATGCCCTTGCCAGGGGACAAAAAGAAATCGGCTTTTTGTTAAAACAACAGTATGCCCTCGCCAACAAGCTAGTGCCGGAAAATTACGTGCGCTACTTGGCGTGCGCATTCGGATGATGCCTTGTGGCGGTGCCAGAGTAGAACCGACTATCGGGTTATTTTTCCACAGCATCGGTTTTCGAACATTAAGCTGGGTTACGGCATGACGAAACCACCGCGACGGTTTCCTGCTGGGATGATCTCCACTTTAACGCTAATTCCATCGGCGGTTTAATGCCGGGCGCAGAAAGTCAAAATTGGCGAAAATAACGAGATTCTCGTGCGTGGTGGCATGGTGATGAAAGGTATTACAAAAACCACAGGAAACGGTCGATGCTTTCACCGCAGACGGTTTCTTTAAAAACCGGTGATGCAGGAGAATTTGATGCCGAGAAATTTATACATCACCGACCGCATTAAAGAATTAATGAAAACCTCCAACGGCAAATATATTGCACCCACAAGTGTTGGAAAGCAAAAATCGGCAAAGACAAATTTCGATCGAACAAATCGCGGTTATTGCTGATGCCAAAAATATGTCTCCGCCCTTATCGTGCCTTGCTACGCGGCCCTTGAGGATACGCCAAACAGGTCAACATCAAATACCAAGATCGGTTGGAATTGCTCAAACATTCCGAGATTTTTGCAAATGTTAGAACAGAGAATCAATGAGTTACAAAAAGAGCTTTGCCGGTTGGGAACAAATCAAACGTTTCACCCTGTTGCTCTCAGGCATTCAGTACGCAGCTGGAAGAAATTACCCCTACGCTAAAAATTACGCCGAGGTTATTTCTGCAACGCTATCAAGCGCAAATTGAAGCGATGTATAGTTGATAATTGATGGCGTGGGCAAGAATATGATTTTCTCACGCCAATCAAAGTAAAGACGAGAAAAGAAAAACCTGCTTTTGAAAAAGATCAAAACAGGTCTTAAAAAGATTACATCTATGAAAAATGGTTGCGGGGCCAGTTTGAACCGACGACCTTCGGGTTATGAGCCGACGAGCGACCAATGCTCGCCCACCCCGCGATTGGTGGGCTATTCTACTCATTTCAAAAATAAATTGCAAGTTTAAATTTAAAAAAATAATCGCATCCGGCTTGAAATTGTACATAATTCACATTATCTCTGGAATTTATCATTTTTGATAAATCGCAGTTTGTTGAGACAGTCTGTTAAGACATAGGTCTATCTCCAGCAAAAGAAAAAGGAAATTCAGAAAAAGCAACAAGATGAAAATAACAAAACATTTACAAACACGAAGTAACATTTTATAGTAGTGCCCGTTAGTCGAAAGGGTGCTTCGTTCGCTTAAATAACAGAAGCTGAGAAATACCCGTGAACCTGATACAGTTAGCACTGACGTAGGAAACTAATGCACTTCACTCTGCTTCTATGGCGTCTTTCAGCCGATTTCCCCGTTGAGTTGTTAGCTGGTTTTATTTTTCAATCTCATCAGGGATTAGATCAATGACCATGCTTTGCTAAAAATGATTCCCTTTAAAAACGTGCTTAAAAACGACCGCACTTTGCTTGCTTCCAATGCTGTTTATACGCAAAACGCCCAAGCGGAAGGCAAACTCACCGTGTATTGCGGCGTACAAAATGTCACTGCGAAAAAGTCACGAAACGCTTTGCCGAAAAATATCATGTTGATACCCAATTTGTACGCAACAGCACCGGCACCGTGCTGGGTAAAAATCAAAGCGGAAAAAGACAATCCACAGGCCGATGTATGGTTTGGCGGCACCTTTGAACCGCACTTACAAGTCGCGATCAAGGCTTTGCTGGCGATTATCGCTCCCCATTACAAAAGACATCATGCCACAGTTCAAAGAAAATTAATGGATGAACAGGGCGACTACACGTCAATTATCTATTTAATGGAAGTCGCTATCGGCGTGAATACGGAAAAATTAAAACAGCTTAATATTCCGGAACCAAAATGTTTTCGCCCGATTTGCTTTAAGCCAGAATTCAAAAATCAAATTCAATATGCCGATCCCGCGTATCCGGCACAGGCTATTCTTTTTCTGACTGACATTGAGTGCAGCTTTGGGGCGAAGAAAAAGCGTTTGATTACTTGAAAAAACTCCAATGCGAACGTGGCGCAATATTCCAAAAGCGGTTTAGCCACGGTAGTATCCACCGGTGAAGTAGTGTAGATGTTTCCTTTATGCATAGTTATGTGCGTGAAAAAGACAAAGGCGCACCGGTAAAAGGCATTTTTGCTTGTGAAGGCGTGGGCTACACACTGGGTGCGGTCAGCATTATCAAGGTGCGCAATCTTGAAAATGCCAAACACTTCGTGGATTTCGTCCTCGATGCGAGCACAAGAAAATTCCATGGCGCGAATCCGATTCTTATCAGATCAACGAATATTCACGCTAAAGGCGTCCCCGAAAAGCCAACGATCCAACAAAACTGAAGTTATTGGATATTGACTTCATCCCGCTTTCGGTGCCGATGCAGAAAGCAAACAGCCTCATTGAACGTTGGGTTAAAAATCACGCAAGAAAAATAATTTCACCTCATTCTTACGTTGGGAGAGCAACGTGTTCATTTTCGCCATACCATGTGTTGCTCTCCATCTCTCCAGTTTTGTGACCAACTTCAAAGATCCGAAATTTTAGCCAAAATTCCATAGGAAGAATAGAAAAGTATCCTTACCTCACAGCAAACATTTTAGGGAGAGAAAAGATGTATCAGTTTCAACAATTTACTCAACAAGATATTGAGATTTTAAGGATGAAACAGTTTATCGCGGTTTTTAAAGCTAAATAAGTGCAATTCAAACACAAACTGTTTTGCCGGTGGCTGGAGCAGTGTGGTGACCCGTGAGTTATTAATCAAAGGCGCGACGTCTGCCGTCATCGCCTACGATCCGGTATTGGATAATGTAGTTTTAGTAGAACAAGTCCGCATTGGAGCTTATGATCCAAACTCAAACCAATCCTGGCTTCAGAATTAGTTGCCGGCATGGTAGAAGAGGCTGAAACACCTGAATCTGTTGCGTTACGAAAGCGAAGAAAAAGCCGGCGCAAAATCACCCATCTACAACACTGCTTAAGCGTTTGGGATAGTCCGGGGAGCGTACTAGAACGGATTCATTTGTTGTCGGCAAAGTGGACAGCACCCAAGTTGGCGGTTTGCATGGTTTAGCGGAAGAAAATGAAGATATTCGCGTTCATGTCGTTGAGTCGAGAAACCGCCTATCAATGGGTTTGTGAAGGCAAAATTGATAATGGCATGCCGTCATGGACTTCAGCTAGCGTTAGAGTTACCCTAAATTAAGAATGCAATGGCTGTCATCCTCGCACGATTAGACGACAGAGGCATTAAAATCAGTTAATACTGAGGAGTTTTAGGTTGTCAAATACCTATCAATATCACACCCGCAAGAGGTGTTCCGCATCGTTCAAGTGACGGATCCGCATCTTTTATTAGTCCAATAGCGGGTGTGGGGATCAACACAAACCAGTTTTTCTCAAGTACTCACGGAAATTCAACAGCAACTATGCTTATGATCTTGTCTTGGCCACCGGAGATTTAGTACAGGATGAGTAGATGATAATGGCTACTTGCGCTTTTGCGAAAATGTGAAATCATTGGATGGTGTTTTGGATTCCCGGCAATCATGATTTTCAACCTCAAAATAGTTTGAATTTCTCACCAAAAGAGAATGTCAACGCGGAAAACATATTTTGCTCGGAGAATCTCAGCAGATTTTACTGCATGATTAGCCAAGTACAGGGCGTCTTCTCATGGGCAACTTGAAGCAGAAGAACTCGCGGCTACAGGCAAAAGTGCTGACATATCCACAGCGTTATACCCTCGTGGTATTACATCACCATCTATTGTCAACAGGATCGTACGGCTTGACCAACTATAACTTGTAATCCGCACTGAGTGTAGTATCTGTAGCGCCATTTTCCGCGAGTCAAAGCCATCTTGTATGGTCATATTCACCAGCAAGTCGATAGCTCATGCGCATGGTCATCACGCATACCTTCCACTGCATTCAACTGTAAACCGGATTGCGACGCTCACACTCGATACGCTTCAGCCGGGTTGGCGTGATCGAACTCTATGCAGACGGGCATATAGAGACCCGCGTCAAACGGATTCGTGGTATCATTCTTACCGAATTTTCAGAAAAGCGGCTACTAACCTCTCAAAAACAAGTGCGGTGAAAAACGCGATATTTTTCCACCGCGCTTTTCTCATCTCTTTGAGCGCTATTGCGCATTATGCCTTTAACACCGGTAATTCGACACCACTCTTCGCGTCTCTGCCACCGGCTCCAACGAAAAACGTTCCGCATAGGCATCGCACACGGATTGCGCGTGTAGCTAAAATGCCCGATGCAACCTAAATCTCCATTGGGTTTCACTAACTGGCTAATCACCGGGTAAAAGCTCTTTTAACGGCCCCGCCAGAATATTCGCCACCACCATCATCGGCTTTCAAGTCTGACGGTTTTGCATCGGATAAAAACGGTTGCAAGCGATCCATAACCATCTTTTGTTCAGCATTGTTCTGACAGCTACAAATCGCTTGAGGATCGATATCAATACCCACCGCACTCTTTTGCGCCCAGCTTTAATCGCCGCAATGGCTAAAATGCCGGAGCCACAACGAAAGTCGATCACGGTTTTATCTTTCAAATCTAAACTATCAAAAGCCATTCCAAACAAAGTGCCGTAGTCGGGTGCGTCCCGTGCAAACGCCAAGGCTCGGATCAAGCATCACGTTCACGGCGTTCGGATCCGGCACGTCGCGCCAACTTGGGCAAATCACAGATGCTGTATCGAGTGTGTTGGATGGATATCCATCCACTCGCGCTCCCAGTCTTTATGTCTTCGATTTGTTCGATCAAGCTGGTATGTTCCTCTAAATGGTTCGCCTGTTTAAGTGCATCCACCACCACATTCATATCAGTTTCTGCATCAAACAAAGCAATTACGTCCGTGTTGCCCCAAAGCCGTGTTTCCCGGGTAGCGGTTCAAAAATCGGCGTATCTTGGCTATCCATAAAAAGTAACGGAAACCGAGCCGATTTCTTCTAAAAAAATCACTGATTTGCTCTGCCTTTTCGTTAGTACTGTTTGGCGAATTTGAATCCAAGCCATGTGTTTATCCTTTATTCTTTTCATAACCTTCTAATAGTAGGATTGTTCGATACCTTTAAAAATAATTTCACGATTATCCACATCATCCGTTAAATTATTTTTGCAATAAAAACAGTTTCTAAATCATTAATCGGACTACGCTCCATTGCCGCAAATACAGGTTTTATCGACATTTTTGCCAGTTCACTACTTTTGCCTAAATTTTTCTTTAAGATTAAATCTAACAGAATTCTTGTTGAACGTCCATTGCCTTCCAAAAACGGATGCGGGCAATATCATTTCAACGTATTTATTAATAATTTCTTCAAATGTCGTTTCAGTCATTTGTCAATTTTGCCCAACGCTTCTTTTAAATCAACGAATTGGCAAAACGAAAATTGCCTTTGAAATATTTTGTTCACGAATCACGCCAGCAAAATCATACAAATCTTGAAATAAATAGCAGGGTGAATTCGGTCGCAATCCCCGTGTTGTTCCACTCCAATTTGCTGAATATCATTTGTTTCAAACAAGCGGTAGCATTTTTCTAAAAGCTCTTTTTGATCGATTTTCATGCATTTTACCTGCCATTTGACCGCACTTTGAATGGCGCTTCTCGTCGATTTTATTCCCAATCAAAAATGCCGCTAAGCCAAAGACGAGAGACGCACAATCGGGTTGAAGCCAAAGAGTTTAATGCCAAATTGGGTAAATAAAATAAACGAAACTAAGCCGACCAACATGGAGCTAACCGCACCATAGCATTGGCTTTATCCCAGTAAAGCCCAGAACGATGACCCACAAAAATGCGGTTCAAACCACCAAAAGGCAAACAAGTTCAGCCAAATGATCATATCCGGCAGTTCAGAGACGCAAAAATTAAAAAGTGCGGTCAAAATTAACGTAATGATTGAGGAGATTCGACCAATCCGTTTTTGATTTTGCACTGCCTGCGGTTTCTTTCCGCCAAATACAAGTCTTTCACAAAATAGAAGACGATTGAATCAGTGCGCATCCACCGTGGACATAATCGCCGACATTGGTGCTAAGGAAAATCCCGCTACAATCGGTGGCAACACTTGCAACATCAGGCTCGGAATCACTTTGTCCGACACCGTTAAATCCGGTACGATGGCGCGTCCCAATGCGCCCGCCAAATGCGTACCAAACATGATAATCGTCAACACGATCGTTGCAGATCAACATACCATTGTGCAGGGCTTTGCTGTCTTTAAATGCCATGCAACGCACTGCCGTATGCAGCAAGCCCACCACACCAAAACAAACCAAAAATCCAGAAGGACGCCATAAATTGGAAATCAACATCTCATTCGGTCCGTATGGGCTGACGAGGCTGGATCGATTTCAGTTAATTTTTGACCGCACTTTCCACGCCACCGACCTGATAAATCACACCGACCAATAACACAATCGTGCCGAGAATCATCACGGTACGCTTGGATCGTGTCCGTCAACACCACGGCGCGAAACCACCGATAAGGTATAAATCCCACGGTTAAAGCGAAAATTAACAAAGGCTTGAGTGTAAGGGAATGCCGATGGTGGTTTCAACAAACGGGCACCACCGATAAGTGCACGGTCATCGACGAAAGAACGCGATCAACAACGCAAACACGGGCAATCCATCACCAAGTATTTGTTTTTATAGCGATAAAGCAATAAATCGTTGATGGTTAATACGTGGTTTCACGAGAAAGTAAGGCAAATCCCTAACGCACCGAGAGCCAACCACACGGCCGGAACTTGGATCATGGCAAGCAAGACCCAGCCTAAGCCGTATTTATACGTCGCACCGGACCGCCAATAAAGAACTGGCACTGCGGCATAGGTGGATAGCAGTCGTCATGGCGAGCACGAAACCCGTCATAGAACGGTTACCGACATAGTATTCGGAAAAGAAAATCCCCGTCTTTTTGGCGTTTAACATAGCATAAATCGTCGCGCCGAAGACAAAGGCTAAATAGATGACGAGAGGGAAAAATAATCCCTAGGTTCATTAGTGACGCTCCGTTGTCGAATGTTGTTTTTCTCTTCCACATCCAGCGGAATATCCTGAAACACAATTTTAATCAGTAATACGCCACCACAATAAACAGCATCGGCAGGGTAAATACAGGCCAGTTCAAACCACAGCGGAAAGCCGATAGGCCCGTGGGTCTCTTTGGGTAAATAAGCACATAAGCACCAACCAATCACATAAAAACAGTGGTAAAACCTAATGCCCAGCGGGCTTCGTTTCGTTGTTGTTGATAGCGTTGTTGTAACGTCATGATACAGCTCACTCAATCCATGATTAAAAATGTTTTACTCATTTCTAAATAAATCCGATTTTTATCATAGCGATAAAACGGATGATTGCTGTCATTTTTGGTACGACCAGGTAATTTTTCGGCGTAATGCCCCAAAATAAACATTACGATGCCATAAAAGTGACATTGGTTTGATATTCCTTGTTTTTGACGAATACCAAGTAAATCTTCCCCTTTATACGCTCGTCTTGCACAGGCAACAGAAAGACGACTGGAAATACCAAAGGCCATTCTTGCACCCAACCTAAACGCACGTTTTTACGCTGATAGGCGTTATCACGATCGATGTATTTTCGCGATTATAATCCGCACCGATATACCAATATTGTCCGCTGTGAGGTAAAAATAAGAGCGTATTCGACCACAAATAATTGTGCCATTTAAATGTTTACGCGTGGCATAGCGCTGCTCACCATATTCAAGTGCGGTCGAAATTGCCACGATTTATTGAGCCAATGGGTCACATCAACACGCACGCCGGAATTTTTGAGAATATTGTTCATGGCATCACTGCCGGACGCTCCGCCGGAATACCAACGCCGCTCAGTGAAAGGCAGAAAAGAGAGTTCGGTATTTGCCGTTTGATAATTTCAAACCGGCACCGATTCGGCATTAAATTCGTTATATTTTTGTTATCCCAATAATATTTGCCTTGTCCATCTAACACTAGTTTTGCAAAACCACTGATGAGGCAACGACCATTTCTTTTCAGCCCCGACTAATAAGACAGCCCATGCGCCTGTTCTCGCTCCCAAGCTTTCCACGCACCAATACGGGTGCCGGCTTTGGGCGCATTATTAATATTGAGTTCATTTAAAAACTGATCTGCCGTTGATTTTCCACTGATCTCGTTGGTTAGTGCGGTTAAATACTGATCGATCATTTGTCGTTTGCGATGAGGGCATCATTCACTTCCGCACGAGTGGAGATTGATCTTTCGTACTTCATTATCGTTATTCAAAAATAACTGCACTGGGCTAATTGATAACGCAATGGTAAAACTTCAGGATGTTTTGCAAATAATTCACGATATTGCTTTGCACTCGCTGAGGGCATAATTCCCTTGATGCGTTGCCATCATAGCCTTCGCCCCAAGCCACCAAAAAGGATCTTGTTGTGGCAAATTTTGTATATAGGCAACAACAATGCCACTGCTCCGCATGGCTTCGGCGAATGCCGGAATCAGTACGGATAATCAAATCCGGTCGTTTAGCAAGTTCTTCTTTTTGTAATAGACAGAGTATGTTCTTTTTGAGTGAGAGTCTCCACAACGTCAGTGTGCAATTGAGGGCTCGCGAGCTTTTAAATGCTCTTCAGGCGATGCATTCTTTGTGCGAGCAATTTCTCGCCGCTGAAGCAGGACACAGATACGCCAATCGCAATTCCAAAAGATAAGGGTAATTTCATCATATCGTTTTAACCATATTCAAATAAATAAAGCAAGCACATGGCTTGCTTTTATTGTTCACTCAGAGATTACTGTTTCTTACCGACAAAACCGGCGCCCCATGAATTATCATTTGCTTTTGCTCAGATGCCTCAATTCTAGCGCATTGTTGCCATAAAACTTACGTCAACTGCTCCCATCAGTCAATTTTTGTCGCGATTAGCCGTACCCCTCAGAGCTGTTACCGGAAATATTCGCTACTAATATCAATGGTTGGTGCACTGATGGCTGTAATAGAACCGCTTAGCATCTTCGCACCAAAAATCAACATCAAAAGAAGATTGACCTTCTACCGCATCCTCATCAGAATCATCGCTCAATATCATTGAGCAAAAATAATGCCATCGCCTTTATCGACGCCAAACCGGTTACAGGCATATTTTTGGGTTGGAATGCCATTATAGAACAAAATATCTTTCTCAGTCGGACCATTGGCTTAAAGATACGCCCATACGGACATTGGCATACTTAATACCACAACAACCTACTGTATCACCTAAATCTTGCCAGCTACTATCTTCAGATCTGCGGAGTTAGTAAGTGTAATCTTTTGGACATCAACCTCTAATTGATTTATATTTGCGTTATTGAATTTAACATTTTGACTTGACATATTGTCTTATAGACCTGAAACAACTAAAGCGCACCTGTAAATGTTTGATTTTTGATTTCTTGCTCAGTTGAATTCGGTGTTGGCTGATTAGTTTTCGATGGCGTCATCTGTGTTTTTGTTCATTGCTTGGTGCGACGGTATTATCACTGCTACCACCACTGCTCCCTAGCGAGCTAATGTGAATCAGCTAATGCCGTTAAACTAAACTTAACAGTAATTTTTCATTGTGGAATCCTTAATACATGAGAAAAATACGATGATACACTTACTGCAGGCCTCATGCGGGCCAGAAATATAACATATCAATTTCAAAAATGAAGCTCTTTATGTAAATAAAATGTAAAGAAAAACATCCTTAAAAGAAGACTACTGTACCAACATCAATCCCATACAGCCTTTGTCTGCCAACATTAAATCGGAAGCGCCGAAGGTGAACGGATGATTACTAGAAGATGTGTTTTCAAATTTCACTAAAAGAGATAGGTTTCCGTTGATGGTACGCTACTCTTTCCAGCCGATTTTCATTTTGCGCTAATGGCTTGTCATTCTACAGATTCGATAATAAATTTTGCGCGACCATATTAAAACCTACCGGAGAGGAAGCGCTGAGGTTTCCAGCGTTCTACGCTACCAAGGGTTGCGGAAACATCAAAGCGGCGCGGATCAAAGCGTTTTTGGTTTATCGTGGCATTGTTGGTATCCAGATAAAACGTGCGTTCTTGTTGCGTTAGCCGACAGCAAACTTGGCGCATCCGTGTTAAATTGCCAAGTTTGTTCTTTTTTCTCAAAGGCGCCGGCAAGACCTTCCGGACGCAGTTCTAAAATTCGATTATCAATTAACTCACCGTCAGAACCAAAGAAATGACTGATGCTATCTAAAATACCGCGTTTTTACCGGTAATGAGACTCACCTTTTCACCGTCATTTTAAGTCCACCAAAAATTTCCACACGCTCACTTGGCGCAAGTGTAACGACATTGCGTTTTGACCTGTGGCAAGAAAGCCGAGATCTTGTACATGAGCGTAAATTCCGCTCGTCATCAAAACGTAATTCATAGGTGCGGGAAAGCGAGGCGTTAAGGAGACGTAGGCGCACTAAGCCGCGTGGCACCGTGAGATAAGGTGCTTCTTGACCGTGACAAACAAACGCCTCACCGACAAAACTGCCTTGATTTTGTTGGAAGAGATTGCGCGCCTTCACTGTTCAGTTGCTATATCTTGGAGAAATCAACGAATCGTCCACGCCATATTTTGTGGCAATCCCAATTTCAAACTTTCTTTATCTTCGATAATCCATAATCCAACTAACCCACGATACGTTTGATACGCTGAGCTGGCAAGGGTGCAGGCATGATACCAGCAGGTGGACGGTGCTTGCGTAATAGGAATGATCGGTGACCAGGTTTTCCGCCTTTTGTAAGTTTTTCGCAATGCTCGCTGAGCAACTCGCTCGTGCTTGCAAACCTTGAATATTCATTGCGACAAATTGCGACAAATTATTTTTCCAATTCAGTTTAGCAAAATCGTCTTTCTTAATTTTAATGGTTGGTCTGAAATAACCGCCGTTAAAGCCCCATACTCGGTGCGTTTTCCGGGCAATAGCGGTGCTTTGGGTATTTGCATATTCAGAAAAATTGGCTTGTCTCGCCGTGCGCCTCAAACAGCGGCATGGAATTGTCAATGCCGGGCGTGTTGCCGCCAGCAAGGGTGCCGTACACTAAAAAGTGCGGTGGAAAATAAGGTTGTTTTTAACAGCTGACGACGGGAGCAATGTTTCATTTAGGCCCGCTTATTCTCGTTTTTCTGTTCAATTGCTTTTTGCGCCACTTCGCGGTCCAATTCAACGATGCGATTTTGCATCACATCATGGCAATACTCACATTCGCGCACATTTTCACGGCTGTAGCCGGACACATCAATAGGTTCCAGCATTTCACAAATCACCGTGCCATTATCCCAACGGTTTGAAATCGATTTTATTATGGTTGTCGAGCAAACGACCGGCACAATGGGTACGCCGGCGAGAATGGCAGCGTGAAATGCCCCGGTTTTGAACGGCAGTCAACCCGCGTCCGCGACTACGCGTTCCTTCCGGGAACATCCAAATGGACAAATTATCTTCGTTAATGCGACGCTAATTCCGACATGGTGTTATGCGCTTTAGAGCGGTTATCACGATCGAGAAAATATTGCCCGTTGCCCAATACAAAATACCGAAAAACGGTACCCCAAATCAGACTCTTCTTGCCGACGCTCACTCGTACGAGCGAGCATGACCATGTAAGAAATGGTCACCATATCGTAGTTATTTTGATGGTTGCCAATATAAATACAACGACCCACTTTATTGGCATTCAGCCGGGAAAACGATGTTCCACTTTTCAAAACCAAAGAGCGGATGTAACCGCTCAAACCAACGGGCAAAAATGCCCACATTACTCGGATTACGGAAACGAATGAAAAGAATAAAGCGTACCGAGGATGACAAATAAGAATACAACAAATCACAATGATGAAAAATTCTGGCGATTTTTAGCATGATAAAAGCCCCTCAAAATTTTGCGTAAGTATAACGAAATTAGCTCGTTAAGTGTATTCATAACGATGAAATGTGCTAATCTAATCAAAAATTTTTAATTGAATTGCTATGCAAAAACCTATTTTATTGCGGATTTACATCTCTCCGAAAATCGACCGCACTTATTAGCCCTGTTTCGTCAATTTATGCAAGAACAAGCGCCACAAGCAGAAAATCTCTATATTTTGGGCGATTTATTGATTTTTGGATTGGCGATGATGAACACTCCAATCTCATCAGCGAAGTGCAACAGCTCATCAGACATCTGACAGAACAAGGCGTGCCATGCTATTTCCAACACGGTAACCGAGATTTTTGATTGGCAAAAATCTTAGCAATGCGTGCGGGCTGACGTTACTACCAACGTATCAAGTCATTGATTTATACGGCACGCCCACCCTTTTATGTCACGGCGACACCTCTGCGTGGACGATGTGAAAATATCAACACGATCGCAGTCATCAAAATGGCGCTGCAGTGGCTGTTCTTACATCATCGTTAAAGAGTGCGGTTAAAAATCGTCAGAGAAAATTCGCGCTCAAAAGCCGCCAGGATAAAACAATTAAAAATCAACGGAAATCATGGATGTAAATGCCGCTTTTGTGCAGAAAATGTTTGCGCACTTCATGTAACGCAAATGATTCACGGACATACGCATCGCCAAAAACACCATGAAATTCCACCGCACTTTCATCGCATCGTGCTGGGTGATTGGGAGAAACCTCTTCCTTTTAGAAGTCATGCCCCATTCAATCGAATTTATTAACGAGACGTTATGAGAAAAATGGCTGATCCACATATTAAAATCGCCTATGGATGGTTGGGATTACGCAACAGTCATCATTTATCGTTTAGGCTTTTGTCTTTGCCGTTCCAATGTTGTTTATGTTGCCTTGGTATCCCGCAACAGCACACTTTGGTTTTGCCATACGGCACATCTTATGTGCCGCTGTAGTCCATTTATATGAAAAACTTCCGTTATATTTTTCAATTTGCCATGTGGGTCGGCTTTGCCCTGCCAAGTGTTAGTTTTCCGCAACTGGCGCTGGGCGCAGATTTTTGGTCCTCGGTGGATTAAGTTATAAAGAATATTTCTGTTTCCGTGTCTTTGCCTTTAAATCTACAACTCGATATTTTTGCCATTTTATGGTTTGCCTTATTATTTAATATCACTTGGTTAAGCAACCTCTTATGCTTTATCACCGGCATTTTAATTTTGTTATTAAGCATTCAAAAATGGCGCATGCCGTTACATTTTGATATTGGCGATAAAAACGAAAATATCAGGTGTAATTTCATTATCACGTGAGTAACAAACAGGCTAATCAACTGATTAGCCTGCTTGCCGTCCTAGGGCGTTACTTCTTCCAATTCTTCAGAATCGAGCGTGCAACTTGTTGCACGAAAATCGTGAATGCCCGAAAGGGTTAAATAACGTTCCTTGCGTGATTCGGTCGCATCAAGATGCACGCCACGAACGAAATCACGAATTACACATCGAGGCATTATTCGTGCAACATGTTGCACGCCACGAGGAAGGACTCCCATACGCAGTATGTGTTTTATAACCAGACTTGGCTGGCTATAAATAGAAAAACAGGCTAATCAACCGATTAGCCTGCTTACAGTCCTAGGCGTTACTTCTTCCATCTCTTCAGCGCATCTGCAAAGGCATTACCTATTGCATTATTTGCTCGCGGATTGCTACGGTCTTGGCGAGCATTATCGAACGCGGTTTTGCGGATGAAGTGCGGTCAGATTTTCCGTCATTTTTCACCGCACTTTCATCTAAACGCATGGTTAATGCAATACGACGACGCGCTACATCCACTTCAATACTTTCTACTTTTACGACATCGCCGGGTTTCACCACTGATGCGGATCTTCCATGAAATTTATCGCTAAGGGAAGAAATATGAACCAAGCCATCTTGGTGTACCCCTGATATCTACAAAAGCACCGAAATTGGTCACATTGGCTACCGTACCTTCTAAGATCATGCCTGCTTTTCAAATCCCGTAATTTCTTCCACGCCTCAGCGAAGGTGGCAGTTTTTAAATTCACCGCGCGGATCACGTCCCGGTTTTTCACTCTTTTGAAAAATATCCTGAACGGTCGGCAAACCGAATTGCCCATCGGTAAACTGTTTTGCATCAAGTTGGCGCACTAAACCGGCATATGCCCATTAAACCTGAATAGATTGCCTGTTGCTTGCAGGATTTTTCCACCACAGGATAGGCTTCCGGGTACACCGGAGGCAAGATCTAACGGATTATCGCCTCGCGGCGATACGCATAAACCCGGCAGCATTGCTCAAAAAGCTTTTCGGGCCTAAACGAGAGACTCTTTTTCTAGTTGCTCACGGCTGTCAAAACGCCCGTTTTCATCACGATATGCCACGATATTTTGAGTAATGGTTTTAGTCATCCCCGCCACCGCGCCAATCAACGGCACAGAGACGGGCGTTTAGAGTCCACGCCTACAGCGTTTACACAGTCTTCCACCACCGCATCCAATTTACGCGCCAATTGACTTTGATTCACGTCATGTTGGTATTGGCCCACACCAATGGCTTTTCGGCCCGATTTTCACCAATTCCCGCCAACGGATCCTGCAAGCGACGGGCAATAGACACGGCTCCACGCAAGGATACATCCAAATCCGGAAATTCCTGTGCTGCCAATTCGGAAGCAGAATAGACGGAAGCACCCTGCTTCGCTCACCACCACTGTTTGTGGTTTATGTTCTTTAACTTTCCTTAATCACGTCTTTTGGCGAAACGTTCAGTCTCACGAGAGAGCTGTCCCATTTTCCGATAGCAATCAATTCTCGTTATGTTGCTTTAATTAATTGGAAAATAGACAAACATCGCACGCTCCATCTGCCCGGTATGCGGATAAATGGTATCGGTTGCCAACAGTTTACCGGTGTTATCTCACCACCGCCACTTTCACGCCGGTACGTAGCCCCGGGTCTAACCCTCATCGTGTTCTTGGCGCCTGCCGCCATTAAAAGTGCGGTCAGATTTTCGGCAAATACATCAATGGCTTCTCTTCCGCTTTCTCACGCAAAGTCGCCATGAGTTCCGTTTCCAAGTGCAAGGCCACTTTAATTTTCCATGTCCAGCAATCACTTGCTCACGCCATTTATCCGCTGGCTGACCGGTGAAACGAACACCCAAAAATCACGAATAATCTCTTCGTAATAACTTCTGGCGATTCCCTCTTCCGCTTCAGGATCCGCATTCAAACTTAACTGTAAAATGCCTTCATTGCGACCACGGAACATCGCCAAAGCACGATGAGACGGCACATTTTTAAGCAACTCTTGGTGATCAAAATAATCTTGGAATTTCGCGCTCCGCCTCTTTGCCCTCAATCACTTTAGAAACACTAGCGCATTTTTGCTTAAATAATCGCGCACTTTCGCCAATAATCCCGCATCTTCGGCAAAAACGTTCCATCAAAACATAGCGCGCGCCATCTAACGCAGCCTTAACATCTGCCACGCCTTTTTCCGCATTAACATAATCAGGGCGCGGTGCTTTCCGGTTCTGTTTTTGGCTCATTCCAAAGTAATCCGCCAATGGCTCAAGCCCCGCCCTCAATGGCAATTTGACCTTTTCGTACGGCGTTTGGGTTTAAACGGTAAATACAAATCTTCCAACCGGTTTTGCTTTTATGTAGCTTGATTTTGTCACGCAATTCATCCGTTAATTTTCCTTGTTCTCAATGGATTTCAGAATAGTTTGGCGACGGTCTTCCAATCGCGTAAATAAATTAAGCGGGTTTCAAAAATGACGCAATTGGGTCGTCGTTCAGTCGCCGGTGGCTTCTTTACGATAACGGGCAATAAAAGGAATCGTGTTTCCATCGTCTAATAATTGAATGGCAGCAAGAATTTGACTATCGCGTACATTTAACTCTCTGTGCGATAAGTTGGCTAATTTGTTGATTTAACATGATATGCACTTCAAGAATGAAAAACGGGCATAGTATACTGTTTTGCGCAAGAGGCCAAATGTTTGTTCCTTTTTCGGCATAATTTTACGGCAATTGAGGACAGGATGATGGCAAAGTCAAATTACATTACCCGACAAGGCTGGAAAATGTGTGGATCGGGAATTAAAATTTTTATGGAAAGAAGAACGCCCGCAAGTCACACAAGCGGTATCTGATGCTGCGCATCGAGCGATCGTAGCGTGAAAACGCGAATATATTTACGGCAAACGCCGATTGCGGGAAAATTGATCGCCGTGTACGCTTTCTTACCAAACGGCTGGAAGTGCTACAATCGTAGATTATTCGCCAAAGCAAGAAGGCAAAGCTTTTTGCGCTCTGGGTGAATTAGAAAATGAAGATGGCGATATCAAACAGTATCGCATTGTAGGGCTGTGATGAATTTGATCCGGCGAAAAACTGGATTTTCATTGATTCACCGGTGCGCGCGCCTTAATTGGTAAAGAAGAAGATGATGAAATTACTGTAGAAACGCCTCCGTAAAAATCCAGTTATATGTAAATCGTATTTTGGTATGAAAAGGTTTAGGTAAGGTAAAGTGCGGTCAATTTTCTTAGCATTTTACGCATTGAGATAAAAATCGACACCTTTAAAAAGGAGAGTTAGCGAAAGAAACAATCGTCGCTCGCCACCGCGCCAGGGCGTGGCGGTATTGGCATTTTGCGGGTATCAGGTCCGAAAGCCACTGAGGTGGCACATGCGTGTAAGTAGTAAATGCCCCAAACCACGTATGGCAGATTATTTGCCCTTTAAAGATGCTGATGGCACCGTGTTAGATCAGCGGATTGCATTGTATTTTTAAGGGCCAAATTCCTTTACCGGTGAAGACGTGCTTGAACTTCAGGGGCATGGCGGACAGGTCGTATTAGATTTATTGCTAAAACGGATTTTTGCTGATTGATGGTATTCGACTGGCGCGTCCGGGCGAGTTTTCTGAGCAGGCATTTTTGAACGATAAATTGATTTAGCCCAAGCGGAAGCGATTGCCGATTTAATTGATGCCAGCTCCGAACAGGCCGCACGTTCAGCACTCAAATCGTTGCAAGGTGAGTTTTCCAACAAAGTGAATCAGCTTGTGATTCCGTTATTTATTTGCGTACTTATGTCGAGTGCGACGATTGATTTTTCCGGATGAAGAGATTGATTTTTCTTGCCGATGGCAAAATTGAAGGGCATTTGAATGGCATATTGCGCGCAGTTGGACCAGGTGCGTGCCGAAGCGAAGCAAGGTTCTATTTTTGCGTGAAGGGATGAAAGTGGATTGCAGGCCGTCCGAATGCAGGAAGTCCAGTTTGTTGAATGCCCTTGCGGACGTGAAGCGACCATTGTCACAGACATTGCTGGTACCACGCGGGATGTGTTGCGCGAGCATATCCACTTAGATGGCATGCCATTGCATATTATTGATACCGCAGGCTTTACGTGATGCGACAGATGAGGTGGAGCGCATTGGTATTTCGCGTGCATGGAAATGAAATTGAACAGGCAGATCGTATTTTATTGATGCCAGACAGCAGTGATGCCGAACAAGATTTAATAAAAAGTGCAGTCGGAATTTCTGGCAAAACTACTCGAACACTATTCCGGTTACCCTTATTCGCAATAAAGCGGATTTAACCGGTGAAACGGAACGTTTATATGAGCAAGACGGTTATACGGTCGTCAATTTGTCCGCAAAAACTCAGCAAGGCGTGGATTTATTGCGAGCATTTAAAACAAGCGATGGGGTATCAAACGATCGAAGGGATTCTTAGCTCGCCGTCGCCACTTGAAGCCTTTAGAACAGGCAGCATAACACTTACAGACAGGACACATTCAATTAAACCCAATTCCATGCCGGTGAATTGTTGGCGGAAGAGTTGCGTATGGTGCAAGATGCCTTAAGTGAAATTACCGGTCAGTTTACCTCTGATGATTTGCTCACGAATATTTTTAGTTCGTTTTGTATCGGAAATAGCAGTGCGTGATCGTTTTGGGTGGCGTTTTAGGTATTAAAACGGCTCATCGAACGATAAAAGAAGTGGACTACAACAAACTTCACATACTGAAGAAAGTGATTTTCCTAGTTAGAAATCTAAAGCCCCTACTCCTACTAGAAATTTGTTGGATAATATTATAAACCAATATATAATATGTACTGCTTACAAAAATAGGAGAGTCATCATGGAATTCAGCTTTAGGTTTAAAAATTAAAACCACAAAAGAAGATGCGTGGAATTACTATGCAAATATTGGAAAAATGGCATCACTGGGAAACCGATTTAAAAATATAACACTGAACGGAAAATTGAGATCGTCTCATATGGAACGATGGAACTGAAGGATGCTCCTATGGAATATCAACTTACTTTCTTGTAGAAACCTTTTGAAGAATTTTGGGATAAGACAGAGACACCTTTTGGAGATATCCTTTTCGGTCATCAAATAATTGATAATCATGACGGAAGTGTAAATATAAAACATACTGTAATTTTAGAAAAATGAAGATGAGCAACATTTAGACTTTTTAAAACACGTTTTTCAGACGTTCCACAGTCCATATTTATCCTAAAAATTTCTTAGGAAAAATAAGGTAATTGCTATTTGTTTATCTCGAAATATAAAGACGACTCAGAAAAATCAACTGGTTGTTATTTATGAGGGTGTACAACAATGGCACCATGATAGGAGCTGAAGAGAATAAATCTGACACCTCAATTTGTTGTTCTGGCCTTTTGCTTATCTATCACAAAACGAGAACGAAGTTACACAAGTTATGATTTTCACTCTGAGATAGATGTCATGACGGTATCTCAGATACTGAGTTTATTAGAAAAACATCATTTTGTAGAAAGAAAAGAGACACCAAGAGATACCAGAGCAAAGTTATGTTGAGGGAGAAGATATAAAACAGCTGTTCCGTTAGGTTGAGAAAATTGATGAGTTATTTTTGGAAAAACTAAATAGTCATGAAGAACAATTTAAACATTTTCTCATTAAATTAAACAAAGAATAAGAAATATATAACCTATAGGAATATAAATTTGATATTGCCTTAATATATATTTAGTCATGTTAATTAAGATCAAACTGTTTCAAATAGTTCTGAATTTGCCACAGGAGCAGTGAAAAGTGGTGCTGAAGTGATTATGGCGATGGATAAGGCGTATCGTTCAAATAAATAATAATCCGCACGTAAAACGTGCGGTTTTAGGCTCCTCATATAAGTTTATACTTCACAAGCCCCTCAAGGGCTTAGAAAACTGACAGCCGTGTCAATGACTTTTGACTTACCCCTTAAAGGTCAATATGTTCTTCGTTGATAAATTATCTTGAACCATGTCTTCTTTTTCTTGATTCTTTTATATAGTTCTCCACAACTGTAGTTGAGCCCACGATGCTGACAAAATCCTTTCACTCGAAATGTCTAGCTACATTCCTATTTTTAGTGAATTGTAGCGTGCAACTTGTTGCACGAAATCGTGAATGCCGAAAAGGGTTAAATAACGTTCCGTGCGTGATTTCGGTCGTGCATCAAGATGCACGCTACGAGGGTAAATAACCCTCCTATATGTTGAATTTTGTTTGTCAGCCTGTTCATTATATAGCGAGGATTTTTCTGTTCATCGCTTGCTTATTTTGGCTCCATTACGCTATGCGTATGGTTTTATAGCGATTCTTTGATGGTTATAATAAATGTAGAAGATCCTCGCTACGATCTTCTACATTAGTAAGCTGATAAAATTACACCAATAACAAGCCGTCTTTCATCTACCACGAATGTGGTTTCTTCCGTGGATTGAATCGTCGTCCCTCATTCGGGATTTCTTGTTGCTGCGGTTGACGATAGCACCTGCGATCATGCCGGCACGCAAACCCAGTGCGGAGCACATGGTGAACAGGTAGCCGATTCCATTTCTCGCAGTTCATACGTTTAATTCTTGCCATTGTTTTAATGAAACCTTGAAACGACGGTAAATTTTGCCGTGTAGGTGTCATGCAACGTTCTTGTCCCGGGTAGAAAGTATCGGAAGAGTCCATGATACCCACATGGACGGCATCGCCGACTTCTTCTTTAACGCGACTTGTAAAGGGCTTCGGTACACTCAAAGTTTGCTACCGCCGGATATTCCAATGGCGCGAAATGGCGTACTGGCACCATCGAGACGTACAGCACCGGTTGTCACTCATCAAATCACCGACGTTAATGTCGGTTGGATGGCGTACCGGTTGTACCGATACGTAAGAAAGTACGCACACCGAGCTGGGCTAATTCTTCTACCGCGATGGGAAAACCGATGCGCCAATACCGGTGGAACATACGACCACCGCGTGTTCCTCAATAGCTAGCCGGGCAAGAGGTAAATCGCGGGTGGGCAAGGAATTTTGAGGATCCATCAAGCGGGCACGGTTCCACACGCTCCGTGCGCCCGGAACAATGCTGAGTGAGCCCCATCTAACATGGCTTTCGTTGCTCAGGTGAAAAGACTTCTGACATACAACATCCTTTTCTTGTTTCTTTGTTATTTACGGTTTAATATCACGCAAAAATCAGTTCTGCATGGAAATTAAGGTTTCTGTGGATTAATCGTCGATTAATTGAATTTTGCCGACAAGACTAAATGGAGTTCGGCAATCGTGTGTCATGAGCTTAATGAAGATGGAGAATTGCGCGGTGTAATAGGCTTTCACCACTTCATCAATGGTTTCCAGCTTTTTGATCACTTTGTCAATACATCTTTTGCCGATTTCAAAATAATGTCAATGAAACCGCAAAACATCATAACCAGTTTGCGTCTCGATTTTCACTTTTGTCCTTCAATAATGCCTGATTGGCGCATTTTTTCCACCCGAACATGGAATTGTTGCCACTACCAAAATTTTTCGCCATTTCTGCATAAGGTTCGGGCATCTTTGGTTAATACACGCAATATTTGTTGATCTAGAATTGTCGATATTGTGCATAACACACTCCTTTTGTTTAAAAACTCTAAATAATTATATTATAGATGTTATTTAAATAATAATGAAGTTTCTTTAATTTGGCTAAACTGGTTGCATTAATCCTAAAGAAATGGGGAGAATTCCACCGCATTCATGTAGAAAATCGTTAAAATAATATAGGAAAACAATGAAAAGACATTTATTTTTGCAACAACAAGAGATTAGTTTTGTAAAAATACATTTACTCAAAAACCTCATCGAGCAATTAGGCATCATCGAAGTTCAAGGCCCAATCTTAAGTCAGGTTGCAATGGCATGCAAGATAACCTTTCCGGTATTGAAAAGCGGTTCAAGGGTGCATGTAAAACAAAATTCCAAATGCGGTGTTTGAAGTGGTTCACTCTTTGGCAAAATGGAAACGTCATACATTGGCTCGTTTCATTTTAAAGAAAAGCGAAAGACTTATTTGTGCACTATGAAAGCGTTGCGTCCTGATGAAAGATTCGCGTTAGATCGACACACTCCGTTTATGGGACCAATGGGACTGGGAGAAAGTGATTCGGAAGGTCGTCGCAATTTCGCCCTATTTAAAAGAAACCGTGAAATTCGATTTATCGTGCGATTCAGCTTAACAGGAATTGGCGGTGAAGCCCGTTTTGATATTCCGTCCGTACTACCAAAACACATTACTTTCGTACACAGTGAAGACCTCGTGAAACGTTATCCAAACATGAGCGCACAGAGCGTGAAAAATGCGATTTGTAAAGAATACGGTGCCGTTTTTCTTAGTCGGTATTGGCGACAGAATTGTCTGACGGCAAGCCACACGATGGACGTGCACCGGATTACGATGACTGGACAACAGAGTCGAAAAAGCGGCTACAAAGCGCGAACGGTGATATCTTGGTTTTGGAACGACCAACTCAGCAAAGCCTATGAGTTGTCCTCAATGGGGATTCGTGTAGATGAGCAGCGTTGCGTTTACAAGTGAAAGCTTAACCAGCGATGAAGACCGTCTCAACATGGATTGGCACCAAGAATTATTGCAAGGCAGATTGCCGTTAAAAGTATCGGTGGTGGTATCGGGCAATCTCGTTTGGCGATGTTGTTATTGCGTAAAAACATATCGGCGAAGTGCAATCCAGCGTTTGGCGAAAAGAAATGTTAGAAGAATATCAACATATTCTGTAATAGATGAAAAAGTGCGGTGGGTTTGAAAAACATTTTTAAATCCACCGCACTGTTCCCGCCTCTACTGTGCATCTAAATCTTAAATCGCTGAATAAGCCCATCCGCTGAATAGCCGTCAGAAATGTTAGATGCAGTCTGTTTTTGACGTTAATCGATGAATCACTTGATTAGCCGAACCGCGCCAAACCAAGCTTGGGTCCAGCCTGTTCTTGAATAAACTTACCATCAATGAGCACATCAATGTAGGGCAACATCTGCCGTTGATATTCGTCCAATTCCTCAATTTGTAAACCCGTCCAGACCCAAATGTCTTTGTCGGGACATTCCGTTTCACCCGTTGGAACCAAAGGAAGCAGGGCTTCTATTTTGCTCGGATGCAAAGGATCTCCCCCGGAAAGGGTTAATCCCTTGTCGCTTAATGCGCGTGTCTTTGAGATCCTTGAGAATTTGTTCTTCCATCTCAATACCAAACGGCACCCCGGCGCTAAACGACCAGCCTTTGGTTGTAGCACCTTTGGACCAGTGGGTACACCCGCTGACAAAACAGTGTACAACGCGGCCTTCGCCGTTGACGAGTGTCAACAGGATAGTATTGGAGGTAGTTCATTTTTGTTTTGTTTAAATCAAAGTCGTTATTTTGTAGAAATATCGATTTCGCCGATGGCGACTCACTCTTTCGCTTGCACAAAGAAAGTAAGCAGAAAATAGTGCACCCGGATAAGTACTCTGTTCTTCGCTTGATTGCTCATTTTTCTTCACGGAAATTTTCAGACTCGCTACGCTCAAACAGACGAAAATTGTCTAAAAATGGCAAGCTCAGGCGTCTTATACGAGAATCCCATTTTATTTGAGCGTTGCAAAAAGTGCGGTCAGGTTTTTCGTGTTTTTAACAGTGATATGTACCAAATGCACAACACGCTTGCTGAGTTTGTCGAAGCATTCGTTTTGTGGGATCGGAGAAAGCTGAGATGACTTATACTTTCGACAAGCTCGGTGAGCGTTATTTCAGCTTTGTGTAACTACGACATATCTCGTTTTTAATCGAAAATCTCTCCCAAAATGACCGCACTTTATCGTGATAATGCGTCAAAATCCCCTCTTTAGCAAAGAGGGGTTAGGGAGATTTGGCAACGCCTCTAAGATCACATGTGTTTAACCCGACGCTTTCACTTCTTCCTGTTTCCCGCATTAAACGGACGGGCATCCGCCGCCGAGGTAGCCGCAGACACGACGGGTGACGGAGACTTTTCACCGTCGTGGTTGCCGCATTTCGGCAGGTGAAACCTTTTGCTGGTGCATTCAAATTCACCGGTAAAACCGCATTCGTAGCATCTCGTCGATTGGCGTGTTGGTCCTGTAATGGGGCACGCGGTCGTAGCTGTCAATTCCACACGTCTTCCAATGCCTTCGTTATGTTGAATGTTCGGGTATTCGCCATAGCAAATGAAAACCACCGTTAGCCAATGGCGGATACACTCATTTCAAAGTCTAACTTGTCGTGCGGGTCGCACTTTTTCTCGACGTCCAAGTGATAGTGCTAGTGTAGTAGCCTTTTATCGGCTGCACGCCGTCGATAACGCCGAACTGTTTGCGTGTCAAAGGCGGCAGAAACGGTCGCCTGATTTTTCACTTCGGCGTGGAGTATAAGCTCAGGCATAACCTGTTTCGGCGCGCCATTGTTTGACCGCGTTGCTTAAGTGTTCCACGATAGCACGGCCTTTTTCTCGCGAGCATTTCGTCATCGTAAATATGTCGCTGGTGATACAACGCATTGATGGTTTCGTGAATGCCGATGTAGCCATGGAAAGTAGATACGCTGCCGTTTTGAAAGATTTGTGCCACGTTATCGTCTGCTTTCAAACGCACGCCACAGGCGCCTTCCATGTAGAGAATTGACGCGACGCGGGCTTTAGAGTGTTCAAACGAGCAATGCGGGTCATGGCTTTTTCGCCAAAGCCAAGCGTTGATCCAATATTTCATAGAAACGTTTTTCATCGCCTTTGGCTTCATGGCAATACGTGGCAAAATTGAGGCTCACTACGCCGAGGTTGTTACGTCCGTCATGGATTTGTTCGCCATCCTCTTCGTATGCGCTTCAAGAAACTTGACAACCCATAGGTGCTTTTAAAGGAGCCGGTGACTTGACGACTTGCAGTCGTAGTTCAGAATATCCGGATACATCCGTTTGCTGGCGCATTCCAACGCAAGCTGTTTAATATCGTAATTTCGGATCGTTTGCTCTAAAATTCACCCCTTTGCGTTGAGTAAAGACCAGTTTCGGGAACACTGGTGTTTTGTGATTTTTGCTCAAACCGCGAATTCGATTTTGTAAAATGGATTTTTGAATTAAACGTGCTTTGCCAACTTGTACCGCCGAGGCTGAAACCAGGTAACAAACGGTGTTTGACCGTTGGCGGTATGCGCTAACGTTCGTATTCCAAGGACTGAAGGCATCGAAACACTTTTTCAATTAATGCTGTGCATATCTCTGCGCATCGGGAATGTTCCATTGTTCCGCGTTTTTCAGGTGTTTTTGCAGCTTAACTGTACATAAGGCGAAAGGACTCATCAATACGGTTAATGGTGGTGCCGCTGCAAATATGGCTGGCCACTTGAGCAATGATTTGTGCGGTAACAGCTGTTGCGGTACAGATCGGATTTTTGGTGTTCGATTTCTGCATTTCCCATTTTAAAAACCATGGTCAACATGCCTTTAAATCGACTACGATACAGTTAAACATCGGGAAGAAAGGTGAATAATCCAAATCATGATAGTGATTAATCTTTTTCATGCGCTTCGACGACATCGCGCAGCAAACGTTTAGCATAATGTTTCGCTCACGATACCGGGCCAATAAATCTGTTGTGTTGGGATCACTGGCGTCTTTTTATTGGCATTTTCGTTGAGCACTCCACATTACTTTTGTTCAATCAGCCCCTCGATTTCTTTTGGTTAGAGACTACGTTTTTCACGCGCCATCACGTTCGTGACGGTATCAATATAAGCCCGCGCAATTTGTGGGTATTGACTGCGCCATTAGGTGATTTTCGACAATCTTTTGAATGTGGCTAATGTCAATTTCTTGTTGATGATGCGCAAAATGTCATTGCTGACTTTTTGTGCAATATCATGACAAAAACGTTCATCTTGAATACCCACCGCTTGAGCCGCCTAATGGCATTAATAATGCGTTGAATTTCAAACCCGATGCGTGAAACCATCACGCTTAATGACGAAGAATGCTCCCATGTATGCCACACCTATGGTGTGTGATTAAAGTTGGCAATACTATATAGTGCATTTAACTATTCAACACACAATGTAGTGTTTTTATAAGGAAATGAGGAAGTTTGTATAACAGAATAAGGTTAGTCTTTGGATTTATTGAGAAATTTTTGTAGATGACGGTGTGATGTTATGATTTTTTCTTGATAAAAATTTAGGGCGGTTATTAAAACCGCCACTGAAAAATCAGAAATTATTCAGTTTTTGAAACGTAATCAATTGCTGATTGAACTGTTGTGATTTTTCAGCTTCTTCGTCTGGAATTTCAATATCGAATTCTTCTTCTAAAGCCATCACCAATTCACACAGTATCTAAAGAATCCGCACCTAAATCTTCAACGAAAGACGCTTCGGTTTTCATCTTCTTCTTTTCACGCCTAATTGTTCAACGATGATACGTTCTTCAATGCTCATTTGTTTCTTCCTATGTTTAAGTTTACGCTCATTGCGATAAGTTAAGTAGTGTATGTATTTACAAAACATTTCGCAAGATTTCTTGTTAGAGGTCAAACCTCAGAGTTCAATTTTGCAACCACATACAGTTTAAAATAGATTATGTCTTTCACAGACATTGAATGACGTAACCAAGTGACAGTTGCGGGTGGATTCTAACATTAAGCAAATCAGTTGCACGCATTTATCCAATTTATCACGCACCTCCACTTGCATACCCGATTGGCTCATGTACATGCCACCGTTAACGTGCAACGTTGTACCGTTAATATAAGACGCATCCTCAGATGCTAGGAATGCCACGGTTTGGCGATATCTTTCGGTTCACCTAAACGGCCTGCCGGAATTTGGGTTAATAGGTTATTTTTAGTTCTTCGCTTAACACTTCCGTCATGTCGGTAGCAATAAAGCCTGGTGCCACAACGTTTACCGTAATGCCACGGGAAGCCACTCTTTTGCCAAGGCTTTTACTGAAACCAATGAGACCGGCTTTACGCACAATAATTTGTCTGACCGGCATTCCCCATGAGCCACAACAGAACCAATGTTGATAATACGCCCTGAAACGTTTTCATCATGGTGCGAAGCATCGCTTTAGGAAAAGATAAACAGAACTCTCGTTAGTTGTAGAAAATATCGAACCATTCTTCATCTTTCATGCGCATTAACAAATTATCACGGTAATACCGGCGTTATTCACTAAAAATATCAATGTCGCCAAATTCTTGCTTTGATCTGTTCCAATACCGCATCAATGGAAGCTTGATCGGCAACATTTAATATCAACTTTTGCCTCTTTCTCACCCAAATAGGCAGAAATACTTTTCCAGCGCCTTTCTCTGACGTCGCTGTACCGAGTGTCAAAGCGCTCGCATACCATTCTTCGGCTACCGCGCGCCCAATACCACGGGTTGCACCTGTCACTAATGCACTTACCTGCATAACCTTTCTCTCCTTTTACTCTTATACTAATACTTCTTCGATAGAATCCAGATTTCATCATTTGTACGAAACCGCTTGTAGGCGAATCACGATTCGTTTCGCTAACCGTTTAACACTTTACCCGGCCCCACTTCCACTAACACTTCGACGCCGTTTTGTGCCATTTTCTACGGTTTCGTCCAACGCTACCGGGCTATGAAAGTTAGCGAACCAAAAGCATTTACGAATCGCAACGGCATCAGTTTCGGCTTTTATATCCACGATTATTTAACACCGCAACCACGGTGCTTTCAACGTACATTTTAACGAACAGACAACTGATCCAGCCGGTTTCATTAAAGCACAGTGAAGGCACACCACCGCTAACGGTAATGCACGTTTAGCACCGGCTTTTTACATGCCGCCAAGACGTTCTACCGTCAGCTTTCGCACCGGCAATCGCGACTTGCGTCTGGTGAATCTGAAGTTCACAGTCGAAACCACTTCGCCTTGCTCGCTTGTTTGCAGGCATTATTAATCGGCGTCATTGTTCAAACCAATGATCGCGCACATCGCCCCAGTACCTTCCGGTACAGCTTGTTGCATAAGCTACCGCGCAATTCCACTAATTTAACTCGCATCTTGAAATCCAACACACCGGCACACGCAACGCAGATATTCACCTAAGCTTATGACCAGCCATCACTTCCGGTTTAACGCCAGGTATTTTGTTACATACACGATAAACCGCCACAGATGCGGTTAATAACTGCTAGTCTGCTTTGCCATGTTTTTGTTTAATTCTTTCCGCAGGGCCTTCCTGCACTAATTGCCACAATCATATCCCCAATACTTCTGGTAGCTTGTTTAAAAAGTTTCTGTACAATTGGGTAGTCGCTCATTAATCCTGCTAACATTTCCCACCGTTTCGTGAACCTTGTCAGGAAAACCATTGCAAATTTTCGTGTGTCTTACCTATATTAAAAATAAATGATTTATTCCGATAGTGTAAAGTTAGAAGAGTGCAGCAATAAAATAACCGCACTCACGAATGATAGTAGATTATCTAAAATCTCACCAGGCAGAACCCCAAGTCCAACCACCGCCAAAGGCTTCAAGAAGGAGCAACCGCCCACGCTGAATACGCGTCCATCACGCACCGCTTCATCCAATGCGACCGGCACGTTGCCGCGCTATTATTGGCAGCTAACGATCTCAACGTGACCTACCACTTGCTCGACATATCCATATCTAATGCGGTCGCCGTGTAATACGTAAATGTAAGCGATGACAGCATCAACCACTCAATGTCTATCTAAATTATTGGCAGGCAAGGGTTTCTTCCACCACATTCGACAGTTCACGCCACAGCCACGTCGAAGGTTTCCCTATTGCCTCTGCATTTCGATATAGCTGGATTTTGCCACGCCACGTTCAGGGCTGAGGAAGCAACAATGCTAAGCATTTTATCTGCTGAAGCGTGTAAATGGGTAGAAATCGATCCTTCTTGTTCCGATGCCTCCAAAATAACCGCACCTGCACTCATCACCGAATAAATACGACAGTGCCATGATCTGTTTCATCTAACTTAGGGAATTTAAATCAGAACCGATCACAAGCGCTTTTTCACTTTTACCGGTGCAGAATAAATTGATCAGCGACACCTAACGCATACATAAAGCCGGTACAGTCGCCGCTAAATCAAATGCAATAGCATCGTCAATCTCCAACATCCCTGAATTTGGCAGTGTGCGCACTTGGATAAGCATGAGGGTTACTGGTTGTCGCCACTAAAATAAGATCAATTTCCTGTGGATTGATGTTTGCCGCCTTAATGAGCTTTTTGGGCCGCTCAAATCCCCAGCGGTAGAGACGGTTTCATCCGGTGCCGCAATGCGACGTTCACGAATACCGGAACTGGGTAACAATCACTCATCTGAAGTATCTACCATTTTTCTAAATCGGCATTGGTGCGAATATGTTGCGGTAAGAAGCTACCTGTCGATAAATTCTTGCTAAAACATAGTCATCTTGTTAAAAAGTAATAGCGAGAAACTCACTACTCATTAATATTTCATTTTTATTTAAGCCCGCCAAAATTTTTGTGGAATTTCGAGTCTTGTAATGTCAAATGATCGGCAATCGCATAAAGCAAATGCCTCATATTTTATACATCTACCGTGACTTTTTACCACAACGGAAGTCAAACCGATAAGCGATGCACTATATTGATCAGATTGATTTTCTTTAATCGTTGTATTTATCTTTGAAAAAGATATTTAATTCAAAATACCCAAAACGTGACTTAATACTACTTTTTCTATCACTTTCAGTAGAGAAATCGTTCCTTTGCGTCGCCTTCCAAGGTTTTCAGCGCAACATTGCCGGCAGCTCATCTGTCACAATCACATCCGCCTTGCCATTGAGTAAAAGAAATTGCCTCATGAAGCCAATGTAATTAAGTGCGGTGTCTTTTTCAGTAAATCTGCGCATCCGGATGGATTTGCATCCTTCACCGTCTTCAATACCAATATTCAATAACGCAATACGCGGATAAACCAAATTCAGGGTATTTTTCTGCAAAAATGGCCCCCATCAAGGCAAATTGATACAGTTTTCTGCATCGCACTCAACATTTGCCCCCAGATCCAACATAATCGAACGCTCACCCGTCACTGTTGGAATCGTGAAACAGTGCCGGACGATGAATACCTTCTAGAGGTTGCAAAACAAGATTTTCGATAAGCCCATCAAAGCAGACTGTATCACTGGCACTCACACAGGCCTGCGCATCCCTCTTTTGTACCGTGCTTCAATTGCCAAAACGCATAGAGGTCTCTTTGCGCGACGCAAGGCGTAGGAAAGACCCTGACGACCATCAATCACACGAGCAGTGAGTGAACAATGTCACAACGTTGACGAATACTGTTGGGAGCAGAAGATAAAAGCGGGAAGAATTTGTTAGTGATCGCCAAACAATAAGAGAGGAAAGCGCTGGTCCCTCGTTCCAGGCACAAATGGATGCTGATAGTAACAGGGGACCAATGTCCCCGCCCATCGCATCTAACGCAAGGGTTAGATGACCCGGCGATTACCATATGTAATTGAGATAATTACTGTTAATCACTTTGATGACCACGATAGTAACCGTCAGCGGTTACGTGGTGACGCAAATGAGTTTTCACCACTTGGTTTTATCAACGGATACTGCAGAGTTGTTAACGCATCGTGAGAACGACGGCATATCACGACGTGAACGGGATTTTTATTTTGTTGAACAGCCATTGGCTATACTCCCAAATTATTTTTGCTTTAAATTAGCTAATACAGCGAACGGGTTCGGGTTTTTGCCAATCTTCCGGCAATTCGCCAAAAACCTGTTCAGCCACGGACACTTCACAGTAGTTCAGATGAATGCATTGGCACAATCGGCAAACTCAAAATGAGTTCATCTTCAATTGTTCCAAGTAAATCTATTTCACCGAATTCATTAATCTCAATTGGCTCATAGATTTCCGGCAATACATCAATTTGATCCAATTAGCCACCGGACTGTAAATAAAAGTCACAATCAACGGTTTGAAACAAAAGGTTCACCACAACGCTGACAATGTAACTCAACATCAACGTTAGCATGACCTTTCATGACAACCACCCTTTGCGGATCAATAAAGAACGATAATGTAACCTGTGCATCGCTGAGCACTTTACTAACCGATTCGGCGGCAAGGCGACTTAATTGATTGGCGGCGTAACAACCCTGATAATCTAATCTTCGTTGCGCATCTTTCACCGGATCGACAGTGAGGGTAGTTTTACCTTTGCACAGGGCGTGAATATTACCCTCAGAAAATAAAATAGTCAAAGGAAATATTGCATTCCACGCGCACCACTCCGCCTCACGTTATCCATGATTTTACGCAATCACGTTCTTCGTAATTTTAGTCGGAAAAAGTGCGGTGGATTTTTAATTGTTTTGATCTCCAAAAACACCGTCAAAACCGACCGCATCTTCAACAAAAAGGCGAATCCTCAGATTCGCCTTTTACGCTATAGGGCTATGATTTCAGCTCCGGAAGAGCATGTTCAGTACGTTTTGTGTCACCCGACGAGATTGTCCTGCGTACGGGAAGATGTGCATCATCATCATTGGATTAAAGTTGGCTTCAATGACGCCCCCAAGATTGCAGACGTGGCTCAGCCGGTTTTGTTAAATCGGGAATGATTAAATCCACACCACACACGGCAGCGCCCATGGCTTTGGTGATACCAACCGCCAAAGGCTTTGTAGCTTGGATGCATTTGGTCGGTCATATCAATGGAATCGCCACCGGTACTGATGTTGGAATCTGGCGCGTAACTCGCACCAGCTGATCTTTTCGCCGGCACGCTGTCCACGGTTAAAGCCCTCGCTTCTTAACTGTAACTGTTCGATGTCGCCTAACGCAATTTTCTTCAATGGCGTACGGCTGCCATCGCCACGCAACGGATGATCATTTTTCTGTGCCACTAATTCCGCCACCGTATGCACGCCGTCGCCAATCACATTCGCCGGCACGCGTAACAACACAGCAAGGGTTTCATCACCCTAACACGAAGAAACGGTATTCCGTGCCGGTGAGGTAATCTTCACCATCACTTTTTGTCTTCACGGAAAGCAATTTCAATGGCTTTTGGCAAAATCTTCACGATCATGCACGCCCTGTTGGAAAATACTGATACCCAAACCGTAATTGGTGGATTTCGGTTTAATCACCACGGCGCGCCCTGCAAATAAAGCGTAATTGTCCACGGCTTGTTCTACGCTGGTAAATTCCACACTTTGCGGCACATTAAAGCCAGCTTTCGCCAAGACTTTTTTGGTCACCACTTTATTTTCCATAATGAGCGGTGAAATGTAGCTGTCATGGGAAGTCATGTTGCTGCTTTTTGACATATTCCAAAGTGGTCGCCGAATTGCAGGCTTAAGAACTGATCGCGCTCGTCTAAAATCTCCATTTTTAAGCCTTTTTGAATGGCATCAAACATCAGCGCTTGGGTGGAAAGCTCCATGTTGTCGAAAGCTGACAACGCATAAAAACGTTCAAAGGCTTGTTTTTTGTAACGAATCGCCAGTTCTGCGCCCAGTTTTTGATAACCGCCATGTGCTTCGATGGCATTGACTACTGCGCACCAAGCGTTTGGGCTTGGATCAGCAAACTGCGCCAGTTTCTCTTGACGATCGCATCCCATCTCTGCGTCGGCGTGAATTTCCGCCAACATCGTCACAATTGCTGTAAAACACGCTCGCCTTCCGCTTGGAAAGCCGTTGCTGACAATGGATTTTCCCATGCCACTTGCGCTAATTTTTCTTTGCCTAATTCCACCGCACTTGCTAAGGATTCTTCATCTAGCCACGCCATTAGCAAAATAAAATAATGCACAAATTTGGCATCATTTAATGCGATACCATAAGCCCTCAAACGGGTTTAAGTCGAACAGGCGGAATTCCAAATATTGAATGCCATTTTGTAGCACCACGCGCCTGTTTCGCACCACGCAAACGCACGTTGGAATAAAATTCTTTTTCGGCAATAAGCTGTCCGCTGTTGACTGCCTGCTCCAAGGTTGTCACATAATCGTTCAAGCTGTCATAAGACACTTTCACACTTGGGTCATTCACATAACCATATTGGGCCCAGAACGTAAACTACGGACATATTGCCCTCGCTTTTCAATGGCGTGCCGTGGCGAAAATAATTAGCGTCAACGGTTGGCGTGGCGCTAATAAATAGACGAGGATCCATTGATAACGCAAGAAATTTCGGGCAATTTTTCAAATATAAATCGTTCTGAAAAATCCACCGCACTTTTGGTAGTCATTTTGTCGTGCAAACAGCTGTTGAATGAACGCTGGCTCAAGCTGGAAGTTGTAGTGAATACCACTCACCATTTGCTTGCTTTTACCGTAAGATTTCACTAAATGCTCGCGGTACGCCACATCGACCGGATTATCCAGTTGTGCCACTTTAATTTGCTCTTCCGGTGCAAGCCCGGCTGGCATACTCAACGGAAAGACATATTCATCTTCCGGCAAAGAGCGTAACACCACTTCGTGAATGGCAGATAACCAACGCAATGTATCTTCAATTTTTATTGGGTGGGGTGATTAACTCAAGCTGACTTTCGGCAAAATCCGTTTGGATATAAGGATGATAAGAACGATTACCAAAGCATTTTGGGTGCTCCGTCACCACAACCGCCCCTGTCCGCATGCACGCGTTGGCTTTCTTTTTCAATGACCAAATGACCCTTGCTGGAACAACAACCCAAGTGATTTTTCTTTTTATAACCTGCTGAATATTCATAAAAATTTCTTATTTGCGTAAACGCGAATCTACTGTCTAGATGCCTTACTGCATCAATACTTCTCAAAAATCGCCACATTATTAAAATTAATCCCTTAAATGCAAATATCGCATCCCCATAAGGAATGGTTATAACTTAATGTATTGAAACGAAAATACTTCATTTTAGGGGAAATAAAGGGTTCTAAAAATTTCCACTCTTAGAAAACGCACATGAAAACACCTGAGTACATAAAATGAGTCAATCTAAACAAAACACAATCTCATCAATAATGACATCACTTTTTGCGTTGTTATTATTGATTTTTCCTTTCTTTCCCACATTGCTTTTGGGCATTTTGATAATTATCTGACCAATCTGGTGAGCATTTTTGCATTAGGTTTGCTGCTTTTCACCTTACGGAAAACACAGCAAGATCTTATTTTTAATTGGCTTTTCTTTTTATTTTCGCGCTCTCTCTCGGCTATCTTCCTTCCGGCTTATTATATGGTCCCGGTGTCGATTGGGGTAATGCCTCGGTTTATGAAACCAATTTCAGTGAAACCATCGGTTTTTTAAAGCGATTCCGCTCTCTATTTATATTTTTTACCTTTTTCTATCTTCTTTTATTTATCGTTATCTTATTGATTCAACGACATAAAACGTCAAAACAAAAATCTCAGAAGAAAATCTATACTACCGTTTATCTTGCTCTTCTCGCCTTTTTCACTTTATACGCCCATTGCAAAAGAAGTGAAAAATACGGATCCCGAGAAAGAATTCAAAGCTCTCCGAATTTTTAAAAGCCTCAAACTTTTATCCGGTGAGCTTTTCTGTCTAACGCCATCAAAGTGAATAACACCTATTTAACGCAACGGGCATTATTAAATGATGCCTTTGACCAAAAACACCGGAGTGGCAAAATCCTTTCCGTGGAGCCAAAATATCAAAACTATGTCTTAGTGATCGGCGAAAGTATGCGATCGGGATTACACCTCTTTATACGGCTATCCACAAAAACCACGCCGTTTTTTGGAACAAGTGAACGGTTTAATTTTTCAATTTATATGTGGCTGCTGGCCCAAATACGCAACCGTCTTTACAACGCACGCTATATCGTTCCATTAATAACAATGAAGAAACGGTTTACACCGATAACATTATCTCGCTCGCCAAACTTGCCCATTACAAAACCTATTGGTTATCAACCAAGGCAAAGTGGGCGAATGGGACACTCATGGCATCGCGTATCGGCATTCAAGCAGATGAATCGTTCTTTACCAAAAAGGTGGATGATTCGGACAATATCTCGGACACGGCATTATTGGAGCCGTTAAAACAACTTTTGGCGAAAGATAAAGATCAAAACCAAATTAATCGTTTTACATTTAATTGGCTCGCATCCGACCTTTTGCGCCCATTTAAATGGCGAAGAACCGAAATTTCATTTAATTAGCCGAGAAAATGTCTTGTTATTTAGATACGTTTAAAAACAAACGGACAGTTTATTGTCTGAAGTGAATCAAATACTCAAAAGACCAAGGACAAAGCTATTCCGTCATTTATTTCTCGGATCATGGCTTAGCGCATTTAGGCGCAGGCAAAAATCTGTCTATGCTAAATAACAAAGAATACAAACAAAGTTATGCGGTGCCGTTTATTCGTTTTTTTCCAGTGACGATACCAAAAGAACCCTTGTTAAAAACCCGCAAAGTGCCTTTAATTTTATTCACGGCTTTGCCCAATGGTTAGGCATTAAAGAAAGTCATTTAAGCCAAGAAGATTTTTTCAATCCGAAACCACAGCCAATCAAAGTCTTTAACTGGCGAGCCTTGGTGGACTATCAGTCGTTAAAAGAGATCCGGCAAAAACAAGAACCGTAATAACAGGTTCCAACACCTAAAAAGTGCGGTCATTTTTCAAACGAATGACCGCATTTTTATTTTTGCCAGAATAGTCATTCAGCAAACCCAATTTTTCAGGTAAAATAGCTACCGTTTTTATGAAAGAATTTTGTTTCTTGCGGCGCTATTGGCTCGTCCAATATCAAAAACTCCGTTTTTTCTGACCGCACTTTTCACCCCTATCCTGACTAAATTGAGGAACATATGAGTGTAATTCCTATGGTCGTTGACCAAACTTCCCGTGGCGAACGCGCCTATGACATTTATTCCCCGCTTACTGAAAGATCGCGTGATTTTTCCTAAGCGGTGAAGTGGAAGACAACATGGCCAATCTGATTGTGGCACAATTGCTTTTTCCTAGAATCAGAAGATCCTGATAAAGACATCAATTTATACATCAACTCACCGGGCGGTTCCGTGACTGCCGGCATGGCAATTTACGACACCATGCAATTCATTAAGCTCGATGTGCGCACCTTGTGCGTTGGGCAAGCCTGTTCTATGGGTGCCTTTTTATTAGCCGGTGGCGCGACGAGACAAACGCGGGTGCATTGCCACATGCCCGTATAATGATCCACCAACCCTTAGGGCGGTTTCCGCGGACAAGCATCGGATATTCAAATTCATGCGCAAGAAATCTTTAAAAATTAAAGTACGTTAAACGAACGCTCGGCATTCCACACCGACAAAGCTTATTGAAACCATCGAGAAAGAGACACCGATCGCGACAACTTTTATGTCTGCAGAAGAAGCCAAAACTACGGCTTAATCGATGAAGTGTTTGACCAAACGTTAAGAGATAAACATGGCAAAAGATAAAGAATTACATTGTTCTTTCTGCGGCAAAGAACAAGACGAAGTCAATAAACTTATCGCTGGCACCTCCGGTTACATTTGTAATGAATGTATCGAATTGTGTCACGATATGTTGCTCAACGAAGCTCATGGTGAAGAAGCCGAAAGCGAAGAGGCAGAAGCGCAAAAAGAACAGGAATTACCAACACCGCACAAAAATCCGCGCCCATTTAGACGATTATGTTATCGGCCAAGATTACGCTAAAAAGTCTTGGCGGTGGCGGTGTATAACCACTACAAACGTCTGCGTACCAAACATCAAACCAACGATGTGGAATTAGGTAAAAGTAATATTTTACTTATCGGCCCGACCGGTAGCGGTAAAACCCTGTTGGCAGAGACCATGGCGCGTATGTTAAACGTGCCTTTCGCCATGGCGGATGCCACCACCTTGACAGAAGCAGGTTACGTGGGCGAAGACGTGGAAAACGTGTTGCAAAAATTACTGCAAAACTGTGATTATGACATTGATCGTGCGGAACAAGGCATTATCTATATCGACGAAATCGACAAAAATCACCCGCAAATCGGAGAATCCATCCATCACTCGCGATGTTTCCGGCGAAGGGTACAACAAGCCTTGTTAAAACTGATCGAAGGCACGGTTGCGTCCATTCCACCACACAGGCGGACGCAAGCACCCACAACAAGAAATGTTGCGTATCGATACCTCCAAAATTCTGTTTATTTGCGGCGGTGCATTTTGCCGGTTTGGATAAAGTCATTGAAAAACGCACCAGCGTCGCCACTGCCATTGGTTTCGGTGCGGAAATCAAAAGTGAAAAAGACAAAGCCACGTTGACGGACTTGTTCAAACAAGTGGAACCGGACGATTTAATGAAATACGGTTTAATCCCGGAATTTATCGGACGTCTGCGGTGGTTGCACCGTTAAGCGAATTAGATGAAGAAGCCCTCGTGCGCATTCTGACCGAGCCGAAAAAAACGCCTTGTGTAAACAATATCAAGCGTTGTTTGGGTTGGAAGACGTGAAACTGGAATTCACTAAAGAAGCCTTAATCGCCATGGCGAAAAAAGCCCTCGCCCGTAAAACCGGCGCCCGCGGCTTACGTTCCATCATCGAAGGCGTCTTACTCGACACCATGTACGACTTGCCTTCCCTAGAAGGATTAGAAAAGTGGTGGTCAACGAGCAAACCATTAATGACGGCAAGGCGCCTGAACTTATCTACGCCTAATTTCCTCTCTCAAAAATCACGGACACTTTTTGTTTCAGCATCAGTGTCCGTTTTATATCGACAGATTCGTGCATACCGTGACGCTTTTTTCTCATAGAGAACGGTTATCAAGCCAAACATTTTGTTCTAAGAACACCTTGTGGTTTAAGTTGAATTTTGCCGGATTATCGTGTTAAATCGCCATAAGTTTTATGGTTATTAAGATATTAGGTCAAGTATGTGTCAACTATTAGAGATGAATTGCAACACACCGACAGATATTGTGTTTTTCCTTTGAGGTTTTCGCCATCGCGCCGGTTTAACCGACTGTCACTCAGACGGTTTCGGGATTGCTTTTGAAAGGCAAAGGCGTGCGCGTATTTCGTGATAATAAACCGGGACACAGCTCCCCCATTGCCGACTGTGTGAAACAATATAACATCAAGTCACTAACGTTATCGCCCACATTCGAAAAAGCGACGCAAGGCGATGTCAACATAGAAAACACCCACCCTTTTGATGCGTGAAATTTGGGGAAAATTGGGTGTTCGCGACAATGGCAATTTGGTGAATTTGCCTGTGACCGAAACGATTTTTATCAACCGATTGGCACCACCGATTCTGAAACAGCGTTCTGTTATATGTTAGAGCGACTCAAAACACGCTTTAAACACAAACCCGGTGAAGAGGAAATTTTGAGACGATTCAACAGATCAGCAATGATCTTGCACGCTACGGCACATTAAACTTTATGTTATCGAACGGCGAATGGATGATCGTGCGTTGCTCAACAAACTTACATTACATCACCCGTCAAGCGCCTTTCGGTAAAGCGCAACGGGTGGATGATGGCGGTGTCATCGACTTCAACGACTACACCAAAGAGGGAGATAAAGTCACGATCATCGACTGTTCCACTGACAAAAAGATGAAGTTTGGACAAAAATGGACAACGGTGGATTTGTGTTTTTTTCAAAAATGGCGATAAAGTATAGGGAAGTTCTCGGCACGCCAAATACCGCCCCAATTGATGACGGCACACTTAGGCAAAGCCGGGTATAGGTTAATCCCTTGCCATCCCAAAAGTGCGGTCAATATTCACCGCACTGTTCCGCCATACGTTCTTTATAATGCCGTCGGCACACCGATAAATAGCTGTCGTTACCGCCGATTTGAATTTGGTCTCCTTGTTTGACAACGTCGCCCTGTTCATTGAGACGCAAGACAAAATTGGCTTTTACGTCCCAGCAATAGCAAATAGTCTTAAGTTCTTCCAACTGATCCGCCCATGCCAGCAAATAGCGTACGCCTTCAAAAAGCTCCGCTTTGGAAGTCCGTGCGCAAAGCCATAACACAACACCGGAATATTCAGTTTATCCACCACATCGCTCAGTTGATACACCTGCGCTTTCGTTAAAAACTGCGCTTCATCCACTAAAATGCAATGCAATGGCGCTTTTGCAAATATTGCTGAATTTCTGTGAATAAGTCCGTATCTCGTGCGAACGTGTTCGCCTGTTCACTGATCCCGATGCGGGAAGTCACGCGACCTATGCCGAAACGATCATCAATAGCCGCCGTATAAACCAGCGTGTTCATGTTGCGTTCTACGGTAGTTATAGGAAGATTGTCACAAAGTTGTCGATTTTTCCCTGCATTCATAGTGGAATAATAAAAATACAGCTTAGCCATGATTATTTAAGCACCCATTTCCAAAAATAATAGCAAATAAAAACCGGTGAACGGCGGTAACGAGGGCAAGCATGAAAACGCCGATCGTGGTTCGTCCGCCAGCCATCTGCCCAACCTCCGTTAAGAAATCAATAAGCTCATTTGTCGGTGTGGTGAACACGAAAAACCGATAATCGCTAACATAACGAAACAACCGATGCCGGCAGACGCATTGCTCTAAATTTAATCTCGTCCATAGTCTTCCCTTATAGATAAAAGAAATAAACAATCATTTTTAATACTTCACGCAAATTTTCTCAGGCTATTTTGCCAAATTGTCTCGGCAATCATCTCCGGCGTTTCACGTCTTAATTCACACAACACCTTAAAAACCTGTTGCACTCTTTCTGGGCGATTCGGTTGACCTTGAAAAACCGAGACACCGGCATATCGGGCGAATCCGTTTCTAGCGAGCAAGGCATCAGCGGCAATTTCGCGATGGTTTGACGGGTTTTATTGGCGCGTTCATAGGTAATCGTGCCGCCTACACCAATAGAATAGCCCAAATCCACAAAACGTTTTGCCTGATCGTAGCGCCTGCAAAACCATGTACGACGCCACGTTTCGGCACCTCAATGCGTTTGAGAAAAGAGAACAGCTGATCGTGCGACTTACGGGAATGCATGTTTCACCGGCAAATCGTGCTTTTCGCCAAATACAGTTGTGCTTCAAAAATCACATTGCTTGCGCCATAACTCATCAGTTAATAATTCCGGCACAGCACGTTTCCAAACCGATTTCCGCCACGGCGGTACAATTTAACGAACGCGTTGCTAACGCCTGTTCCAACAAATCCAAATCCTGCGCTTGGTGTTCTTTGATGTACAACGGATGTAGCCCCAGCCGTAATACAAGTGTTCAGGATAAAGTGCGGTCATATTTTTCCAATCGTTTTTTGAAATCCCGCTGTAACACGGCAACAATCAAGATCTTTTTGCACCAGCTATCTGCGCATTTGCATGCTGCGCTAACGGCTCACCGGTGGCTGCTGTGAAATAATCGAGGTGGTATGGGTGTCGAAAAAAGAATACATATCAATCTAAAAATCAGGCAACCCAATGAGTTGCCCCATAGTCTTATTCGTCAACAGTAACAGAGTAATCACCACATCTTCGTTCAGGACATCTTGGTGGAAACCTTTTATTACCGGTTTTCACACCTTGATTTTATCCACTACATCCATGCCTTCAACGACTTCGCCAAATACCGCGTAGCCCCACTCTTGACGACTTCTTTACCAAACATTTCTTTTTGAGCGGTAATCAAGAAGGTGTTATCCGCCACGTTAATGAAGAATTGCGCCGTCGCCGAATGCGGATCGGAAGTACGCGCCATGGCGATGGTGCCACGCTTGTTGCTTAAACGGTTGTTGGCTTCATTTTTAATCGGCGCGTTAGTCGCTTTCTCACGCATACCGCTTTCCATACCGCCGCCCTGAATCATAAAAACCATCAATCACGCGGTGGAAAAATTGTGTTATCATAAAACCCGTTTTTACAATAAGTTAAAGTTTTCTGCCGTTACCGGTGCTTTTTCATGATTTAAAGGCAATTTTAATGTCGCCGAAAATTGGTGTGTAGTGTAATCATTGTGCTTTTTCCTATACGAATTAAAGAGCGTCATTATTTCATAATCCGCTCCCAAATCGCCATAAAAGTGCGGTGCGTTTTTCAAAAAGATTTGGATTCCAATATGTTAAAACTTTTCAATACCCTCACTCGTGAGAAAGAAATTTTTAAACCGATTCACGCCGGCAAAAATCGGCATGTATGTTTGCGGTGTGACCGTTTACGATCTCTGTCATATCGGGCACGGACGAACCTTTGATGTTTTGGATGTTGTCGCACGTTACTTACGCTATTTAGGCTATGATTTAACCTATGTACGCAACATCACTGACGTGGATGATAAAATTATTAAACGGGCGTTGGAAAACAGAAACTGCGATCAACTCGTCGATCGCATGGTCGTGGAAATGTATAAAGATTTTGATGCCTTGAACATTTTGCGTCGGACTTTGAACCGCGTGCGACCCATCACATTCCTGAAATTATTGCTATTGTCAAAAAACTGATTCAACGCGGACATGCTTATGTGGCAGACAACGGTGATGTGATGTTTGATGTGGAAAGCTTCAAAGAATACGGCAAATTATCCCGATCAAGATTTAGAACAATTACAAGCGGGCGCACGTATTGAAATCAATGAAATCAAGAAAAAGCCCAATGGATTTCGTGTTGTGGAAAATGTCCAAACCAAACGAGACCTAGCTGGGATTCACCTTGGGGCAAAAAGTGCGCAGGCTGGCACATTGAATGTTCCGCCATGAACAGCAAACAACTTGGCGAACATTTTGACATTCACGGTGGTGGCTCTGACCTGATGTTCCCACACCACGAAAATGAAATCGCTCAATCTTGCTGTGCTCACGGTAACCAGTATGTGAACTACTGGCTGCATTCCGGCATGATCATGGTAGATAAAGAAAAAATGTCGAAATCCCTCGGCAACTTCTTCACGATTCGCGATGTATTAAGCCACTACGATGCGGAAAGCGTACGTTACTTTCCTACTCAGCGCCCACTACCGTAGCCAATTAAATTATAGCGAAGAAAACCTCAATCTCGCCCATGGCGCATTGGAACGCCTCTACACCGCATTGCGCGGCACGGATAAAAGTGCGGTGGCTTTTAGTGGTGAAAATTTTGTGGACGCCTTCCGTGAGGGACAATGGATGATGATTTCAATACACCAAATGCCCTTTCTGTGCTATTTGAAATGGCGCGCGAATTGAACAAACTGAAAACCGAAGACATGGGCCAAAGCCAACGGACTTGCGCGTTTACGCGAACTTGCCGGCATTCTCGGTTTACTCCAACTCAATCCGGAACAATTCTACAAGCCGGTTCCGATAGTGACGAAGTCGCCAAAATCGAAGGGCTTATCAAACAACGCAACGAAGCCCGTGCGACCAAAGACTGGCCGGTGCGGATGCGGCACGCAACGCCCTAACCCAAATGGGCATTGTGTTAGAAGACGGTCCCGAACGGCACCACTTGGCGGAAACAATAAGCAGATAAGTTAAAAAGGAAAAGTGAATCGCTCTACTTTCCTTTTTGTTATTCTATTTTAAACGTACTCCCGCTCTCACAACTTGAAGATTCAACTCATCTGTTGGCAATGAGATGTAACATTCTGCTTTGAGGATGAACAAACCAATGGTCGCTGATTGATCTCCACCATCAATTTAAACGTGCCAACGGTTACAGCGAATTAGAAGTGAGCCAAAAACGCACCGCACTTGAAAATGTGATGCGTACAGACAGCATTGAAACCCATAAAGCACGGTTAAAAATGTCGGCTTTTTCTCATGTAGAACTGTGGTTCCAATGCTTTAACTTCGGCTCCATGATTGCGATGAAATAAGCGCAAAGCTCAAAATAAAAAGTGCGGTGGACGTAAAACGTTTTAAAAATCCACCGCACTTTTTCTTATCTATCAACGATCTTATTCTTGCTTTTTATAACGGGTTTTAAATCCTGATCCAACAAACGGGCAAGCAATAAAATGCCGTCTTTAAAACGATATTCGGCGTACTCTGCCTGCGCATAATATTGCCCTTTTCCTTCCGCAAAGAAATATTCTTGGCTTGGCAATGCCGGGCGACCAGCCTGTGTTATTAATCGGTAAATACAGGTTTGGTTCGCAACCCGTGAAATCCGTCGGTTTAGCTTTTTTCCACGCGACACAAGGTAGCAACGCCCCTGCTCATTTTGATGAATTAAGGCATAAAACCCATTTAGGTTGTCGTTTTGCTCGTTGTCTGCCAAATGTCATCTTTCGCTGGTTTGCTCGTCATTTAGCTGGTCAGGGCTCATCATTAGTTGCGCTTCAATATCCTGCAAAATGGCATAATTCAGCGACATATAATCCCTTGCATTAACGAACGCGGATCCACCGGCGCAATTTTTAGCACGACCGGTTTGCCGGTCGCCAACACATTCTCAAATTGCCATACCTTATAATTTAATGGTGATAACATCAGTAACGCGATAAGCAGTGCTATCAACGGTTTTCTTTTTAGAAACACCGGAAAAATCGACCGCACTTTGTGTCGTCACTTTAGATTTCCGATGCAAGAAAAAAATACAACAAAGGAAAAATAATGCGCCAAAGCATAAGAGTAAAAAAACGACTTATAAAAGCAATGGGATAAAGAGCATGTAATAGTAAAGCGCTAAATTCGTGATGAGCGCCAATAAAGCGATAAAAAATAAAGTTCGGCTTGCTGAAACATAGGCAATCAACCACAGGGCAACAAAAACAAAATAGACGGTTGAGCCACAAAACCAATCGTAAAGAGCGTGAAAACAATGGCAATAAAACCACTTTTCCGCCAGCGCAGATTTAAAAAGAAGCTGATAACCCAATAAACACAGAAAGGTGTAAGACAAACAAAAACGGCACCCACCATGAAAATGTCAATGTCGCTCGTGAAAAATGCCATAGGTAATGACGCTGAAAAAGTCCGAGAACGTGTCAATGGACGGTAACTCGTCGGCGACCTCGCTGAAATGATGAAACCAAGGAAAAGAAGGTTTGGGATGCGAATAGCTCCAAGAGCCGAGACTAAAAATAAAAGCCCCCAAGCAAGCGGTGTCACTGTCCCTCGCTCTGTTGGTGTTTTATCATCCATAAGAACTGCCCTACAAAAACACAAATACAGCACAACATAGAAAGATAAGTCAAAGACAAGGCACCGGATGCAAATGTCCTCCACGTAACTGAGGTGCTACATGCTTAAGATACTTCACTACCGTTAAAGTTTGTAGCCAAACTTTTGCGAACGAAATAAAAAGCACCGACTACACAAGAAAACAACAACGGCAATAAAAAGCCTGCGTTGTTTCGCTAGACTCACTCTCAAAATGATCAAAAACCATAAATAACCACCAAGTAAGCCATATCCCATCAAAAACAAATACCGACCACCAGCGACATTTCATTACTCGCTTGCGGATAAGCTCGATGTAATCCCAGTGCGGTAAGCTAAACATTGCGATCGCTAAAAGCAAGCACAGCGAACAACGGGTCCGATATATCAAGAATAAACGCCGCCCAAATAATGGCGGTGACCATACTCGATGAGAATGGCAAAAATAAACAGAACGGACAATGCCCTAAGGCATTTTTCATCTGTTGCGGATAACTGGGCTTGATAAAGCTTGTACAGATATTTCATTGCCAAGATCGTCAGCACAAAAATCAACAAACCTCTCGAAAAACGGCATCCGCAGAATTGATATGAGAAAAGAGCAACATGCTAAAAGGCAACAATTATCCCCAATGCACTTGCAATTAAATTGGTGAAATCAAAACGATATTGCTTATAAAAATAAAATAATGCGGCAGAAGGCACACTCACGATCAAGAAATTTAGCACTGTAAAACCAACCCAAAAGTCGGTATCAAAACATCGCGTCATCGACCATAAAACGAATGCCGAAGAGATGTATGATCACAAAACCAAGCAAGATTTTGGGTAAGATTCGCCAACGTTCATCATGCAATCGTCTGTAAAACCTCACTGAATACCAAGCCAACACCATTGAGAAATGCGCCATAAACAGCAGCATAGTCATAATTATCGATCTGAAGTAAATACAACGTTAAATTTGCTGTAACAATCAGCAATAAGGAGGAAGCAACATTAGGCAACAAGAGCAACCATGGAATTTGGCACACCGACCAAATAGCAAACAATTCCCATGCATTCGCGCCCTGTTTGATATGTTTGTCCCAACGAGTGCTAGGTAGCGCCAATCAGGACGGCTGTGCAAAAGAAGAACGCAACCGACACGAGTTTTAATTTCTCCGCTGATAACTGACGACTTTCGCGCATAAAAAAATAACTGCCTGTAATCACGGAAAAAAACGAACAACGTTTGCAACCCGTAAATCTTCGTTAAATCAGAAAGATAATCCCAGTTAGTGGCAATAAATGTGACGATGCTGCTACTAAGAAAACCAACCGTTAACAAGAGAAACAATAAATTAAGATAACGTTCCCAAGATAAAGTTGAATAACCCTGTTCGATTCATATTTTCATTTCCTTTCAATCAGCGGTGAAAAGTTAAGGAATTTTAGTCAATTTTTAGGAGAAAAAGCAAAAGTGCAGTGAGATTTTGCGATATTTTCCTTCTCAGGTTCATTCTTTTCCTCATACCAATAGAGCTTCGGTTTTCCGTCTCTTTTAACAAAAACCACATACATTTTTCATCCATAAATGCCATATAGAAAACAATCTAGATATTAATAATAATTATCATTTGCATCAATTAACTAAATACGTTAAATTGCCGACGCTGTAAATTTCATCTTTCATCAACCTTTTAGAGGAGCATTTATGCGTAAACATTTTTCATTGCTTCCCTTGCAATGTTAGTTACCACCGCTGTTTATGCAGACAACTTTAGACGTGATTAACGTGGTGTCTGAAAATACCGGTGCCAAAAAGTAAAAACCAATGTGATTACGACTGAATCCATTAATCGCAGCACGGAGACCGAATTAAAGGTTTATTGAAAAGACGAACCGGCGATTAACTTCGGTGGTGGTCGCGGAACGTCACAGTGGTTTACCATTCGCGGATGGGGCAAGATCGAGTGGATGTGAAAGTAGATGATGCTTATACCGATGCTCAACTTTTCCACCACCAAGGCCGTTTCATGTTTGACCCGGCACTATTCAAGAAAGTCAGCGTACAAAAAGGCACAGGATCCGCCAGTGCCGGCATTGGTGCAACCAGCGGAGCTATCGTGGCAGGGAAACCGTGAGCGCAAAAGATCTTCTGAAAGAAGGTCAAGACATTGGTTTTAAGGTAAATGCAGGTGTGAGCTCAAACAAAGGTTGGAGCAAAGGTGCAAACTGTTTATTCACGCGCCGGTATGATGGATGCGTTAATTTTCCGCAACTGGGTCAAAGAAAGCGAGTATAAAGCAGGCGGTGACTACAAAATCAAAAAAATAGTGCATTAGGTCAACGGGCTTTATTAGCAAAAGTTGGCGCAGATTTGAATGAAGATCACCGGGATTGAATTAAGTCTATCGTCAAGAACGCCATTATGGCGTTCGTGCACTCGTGAAGAATTTGACTTTTTCACAGGATTGGTTAACGGCAAATGGGCGAAATGGCACTCCACCGGCACTCACAAAGAACAGCGTGCAAACGGCTATACGTTAAACCAAGAAGGGAATATTTGGTATGTTTTTGGATCGCAATGGCAACAAAAATTCCGAATACGGAAAAATAACGCCTCGCTATCGTCATCACCACGAACGATACCAGCAAAATTGAATGGACCGGCAAAAACATGGGCTTGATTAGCAATGCTAAGGCTAATGTATGGCGCAGTGTAATTAGCCGTGAAGAGCCAAGTGAACGTTCCAGAATCCCGATTAATTGCCAATGGTGCCAACGTAAACTTGGACTCACCTATCGGTGAATCTCACTTAATCAAATACGGTTCACTACCGCGACCAAGAAGGTAAAGCAAATTCTCTTACCGTTCAAAACGGCGTCCAAATGAAGACTCAAAAGAAACGTGAGGTCGGTGTTTACACGGAAGGTATCTGGGGCTTAGGCGCGTTCACCTTAACCACCGGTTTGCGTTACGATCACTTCAATTTCCGTGCCATGGACGGTTCAAAAATCGAAGAAAGGCAGTGTGAATCCAAGCGTTGGTTTGATTTATGAAGTCACCAATGATCTTGAGTTTAAATACCAGCTTAAACTATGCTACCCGTAGCCCGCGTTTCCACGAAATCATGCTTTCTTCAGGCGCTAGCCGAGGGAGACAGCACGTGTATTCCATCGCCAACAACATCAAACCGGAAAAATCGCGCAATGCGGAAGTGGGTTTCAACTATAAATTTGCCGATAGCCTTTCCTTTGAAACGGTAGTTATTTCTGGCAAACCGTTCAGGGACACGCACGCCTTTACGCAAATCAGACAGGGTTATTATGAAATCCAAAATGCCGGAAAATTAAGAAATCACGGCTATGAATTAGGTGCGACCTATAAATATGAAGGCTAACCTTGCGTACCGGCGTGGCTTACAGCAAGCCGGAATTGAAACGGCAGAACCGTGGATAGCACCGTCACGGCGATTCCAATCGGTCGTACTTGGACCACCGGCGCGTCTTACCGCTTCGAACAACCTGACGTAGAAATCGGTTGGAAAGGCCGTTTTGTACAACATACCAGCTACGATTCCACCACCCAACAACCGTGGCGGCGGTGCAACCACCACAAAACGTCCGGGCTATGGCGTAAACGATTTCTACGTGACTTGGAAACCGACTAAAAACGTAAACCTTAACTTAGCGTTAAACAATGCGTTCAACAAATACTATCGCGACACAGCCAACGCGGGCGTATCCACCTTGCCTGAGCGGGTCGCGATGTTCGTTTAAGTGTAAACTACACGTTCTAAACCTGAAAAAGTGCGGTGAGATTTTACCGTGTTTTTCAATTCATAATGAAGGATTAAGTTCAGTTGGGCTTAATCTTTTCATTATAGCCAACCAAGGTCTGGTTATAAAAACCATACTCGAAGCGTAATTCACGATTTCATGCGTAGCGTGCTACGAATGATTTTTCCCTCTGAGCGTTTTTTATTCGTGCAACAAGTTTGACGCTATGGAGAGTGTGATTCATATTGTAGCGTGCATCTTGATGCACGAACCGAACTCATACATAGAACATTATTTAACCTTTCAGGCATCTCACGATTTCATGCGTAGCGTGCTACGAATGATTTTTCCTCACGAGCGTTTTTATTCGTGCAACAAGTTGCACGCTACGAGGAGCGTGATTCATGTTGCAGCGTGCATCTTGATGCACGACCAAACCAGGCACGGAATATTATTTACCCTTTTTCGTGCAACAAGTTGCACGCTACGATTCTAAAAAGTGCGGTGGGATTTTACAGCGTTTTTCAGCTAAATAGGTTTCGTATGCGTTTATTGCATATCGGCGAAAAATCCTAAAACAAACTGAGGGCAGATTCCCGTATATTTTTCTTCGAAACGTAAAAACATCAAGAATATCGACCGCACTTCATTTTGAAAAACACTTGCAGTAAAATGAAGTAGCTTAAAAAGCAATTCACATAGGAGATTCCAAAATGCGCTTTATTCGTCGTCACCATCATCACCACGTAACTGAATGATCTTTCAGGTATTTGGTGTGCTTGGAAGATAACTTCCGAGCAGGCACGAATAAATGCTATCTTTAAAACCCTCGAAGTTGACTTTCGAGGGGTTTGTTTTCACCGTAAAAATAAATTCCTCAGAAATTAGCGTGATTTTATTAGACAAATTTTATTTCTCTAGTAAATTATCAATAACTTAATCATAAGGACATGCTAACCAATCCAGTTGTTATTTCCATCGCAGTCTTGCTGATTCTCAGCTTGCTACGAATTAACGTGGTCGTTGCCTTGGTTATTTCTCGCCCTCACCGCAGGTTTAATCGGCGATTTGAGGCCCTAACAAAAACCATTGAAACCTTTACCGGCGGCCTTGGTGGCGGTGCTGAAGTAATGAACTACGCCATGCTCGGTGCCTTGCCATTGCCATCTCCAAATCCAGCATCACTGATTTACTCGCCTATAAAGTCATTACCCGCATGAACAAAACCCCTCTGCCAATGGGATTGCCATGTTCAAATATGCCTTATTGAGGGATTTTGGTCTTGTTCTCGATTTTCATCACAAAACCTGTTACCGGTGCACATTGCGTTATTCCAATTGTTGTTCCACCGCTACTTGCTGTGTTCAACAAACTAAAAATTGACCGTCGTGCTGTGGCTTGCGTCCTCACTTTCGGTTTAACCGCCACCTATATGTTATTACCGGTGGGCTTCGGTAAAATCTTTATCGAAAGCGTTTTGGTGAAAAATATTAATAATGTCGGTGCCTCATTAGGGTTACAAACAACGGTAGGGTGAAGTCTCCTCGCTATGATGATTCCCTGTAACCGGGATGATCTTGGGTTTATTGACTGCCGTATTTATCGCTTATCGCAAACCGCGTGAATACAGTGTCACCACAGCGGAACCAGCAACGCAAGACATTGAGCAACACATTGCTAACATTACACCAAAAACAAATCACCGCAAGCCTTGTTGCGATTGTGGCTACCTTCACGACGCAATTAGTGACAAGCTCTACGATCATCGGTGGTTTAGTCGGTTTAGTCATTTTTTGCTGTGTTCGGCATCTTTAAGCTAAAAGAAAGTAACGATATTTTCCAACAAGGCTTTACGCTTAATGGCCATGATCGGTTTCGTGATGATCGCTGCCTCCGGTTTCGCCAATGTGATTAACACAACTACCGGTGTAACAGACTTAGTGCAAACCTTAGGGCAAGGCTTACAAAAGTAAAGGACTGGTCGCATTCTTAATGTTATTCGTTGGTTTACTTATCACTATGGGAATCGGTTCTTCCTTCTCTACCGTGCCAATCATCACCTCGATTTACGTACCGCTTTGTTTGTCTTTCGGCTTCTCCCCACTTGCTGCAGTGTCTATCGTGGGCGTTGCGGCAGCATTAGGTGATGCGGGCTCACCGGCTTCCGACTCAACCTTAGGGCCAACATCCGGTTTGAATATGGACGGTAAACACGACCACATTTGGGATTCTGTTGTACCGACCTTCATTCACTATAACATTCCGTTGTTAGTGGCTGGCTTGCGCGATGACTCTCAACCCTAAAAAGTGCGGTGGGAAAAACACTCAAATTTTTCCACCGCACTTTTGCTATGTCTATGAACAACATTTCCACGCAACGCTTAAAACAAAGCCTTCAACATTTCTTTGCACGTTATGCCAGCAAAAGAAGAGATTGTTTGTGCAAAATTTTCACCCAATCTGTTTACGGAAAATTGGCAAAAACGGCATTTTATTTTGAGCAAATAGAGCTCACTCTCGTGCGGCTTGAACAGATTGAAAGCGATAACATTGAAGCATGGCAGTTTTACACGCAAAAACTATCCGCACAATGCACCGCACTTTCGGATGCCTTAACGCGTCAACAGCAAAATGCAGCTCTCTTCCGGTTAAAGATAAAGAAGAAAATAAACCGCAAAATAAACGTCAGCATCCCGTACCAGCTTGCCACCGCGCGAACAGCGGCAAAATACTATGAATATTTAGCGTCTTTTAATGAAAATTCAGCACGAGCAAGACAGTTTAAGCAAAGCGCAGAGAGGGACTTCCATTTTAACCGATTAAAACTGGAACAACTAGAACAACGTCGCGCCCGTTGCTTGGAAGCCATCGAAATGTTGAGAATATTTAATTTTCCTTGAAAAGCAGAAATAGTCGCAATACCTCGCCAACATCGCGAGGTTTTTCATCATTTATCCGATAAATTAGCCGGTGTAAACGGCCTACACCCAGTTCATCTTCTTTACGGGTGCGGTTAATTACCATTTGTGGCGATTGCAACACACGCAAGCCCATTTGATCTTCAGTACGTACGTACTTCACCACGTAGGGAATTTGTGAATACATCGGTGATTTTAATATCGACAAATTTTCCGATCATTTCCGGCGTACCTTGGAAATTCACAATACGGTTGGTTTCCGTACGACCGGTTAATTCCATAATATCTTTCTTCGATGGGCCTTCTACCAACACGCGTTGCTCCGTACCTAACATCGCGCGACTGAATTGAGTAGCTTGATTGTTGATGCGTTGTTTGCAACAAATACAAACGTTGTTTTTCTCGTCTTCAGTCACATCATCTCGGGTAATCTGCGCTTGGTGTACCTGGTCGTGCAGAATAAATGAAGCTAAAACTCATGTCGAAGTTCACTTGGGCGATCAAATTCATGGTCTGCTCGAAATCTTCATTGGTTTCGCCCGGGAACCCCACGATGAAATCAGAGCTGATTTGAATATTCGGACGTACCACTTTTAGTTTGCGAATAATGGATTTGTATTCAAGCGCGGTATGCCCGCGTTTCATCATGGTTAACACACGGTCTGAACCGGATTGCACCGGCAAATGAAGGAAACTCACGAGCTCCGGCGTATCACGATACACATCGATAATATCGTCGGTGAATTCGATCGGATGACTCGTGGTAAAACGTAAAACGGTCAATACCGTCAATAGGCGACGACTAAACGCAATAATTCCGCAAAGGTACAAATTTCACCGTCAAACGTCAGGCACGATAAACGTTCACGTTTTTGACCAAGCAAGTTCATTTCACGCACACCCTGTGCGTCTTTAACTGCAATTTCAAATAAAATATCATCCACCGGACGGCTACTTCCTCACCACGGGTATAAGGCACCACACACAAAGTACAATATTTATTACAGCCTTCCATAATAGAAACGAACGCGGTTGGGCCTTCAGCGCGCTGGCTCCGGCAGACAGTCAAATTTTTCAATTTCGGAAACTAATATCCACGACAGAACTTTTCCCACCACGGATTTGGTTGATCATTTCAGGCAAACGATGCAATGTTTCGGCTGAAAACAATATCCACATAAGGCGCGCGGGTGCGAATGTTCGCCTTCCTGCGATGCCACGCAACCACCGACACCAATCACAAAATTCGGGTTATTTTCTTTAATTCTTTCTCAACGCCCTAATTGATGAAAGACTTTTTCCTGTGCTTTTTCACGAATGGAACAGGGTATTTAACAATGACATCCGCTTCTTCCGGCATCCGGTGAAGTTCAAACCGTGTGTGGCTGTAATAAATCCGCCATCTTAGATGAGATCGTACTCGTTCATCTGACGCCCCAAAGTTTTTAATATGTAGTTTTTGCGTCATACTGGCTAAAATTTACTCTAATAGTTCATAAAAATTGACTGGCTATTCTACCGAGTTGCGCTTTTTCCCTGCTAGTAAAAATGCAGTTTTTCCCAGATTTTTACCTGTTGGAGGTAGAAAAATAACGGTTGTGAGGAAAAAGAAAGACAGATAACCCCCTAGAAAAAGCAAGCTTCTCCTGAAATTTATCTGCCATTCATCAATACATGGAATGAGTTACTGATTAGGGAATAGTAAAGTTTACCAATTTCAATCTTTTGGCGACCCGTTTTGTTCACGCCATTTATTACTGTCACGCAACGAATAAACACAACCGCAATATTCTTGCTGATACGCTCACGTTTACTGATTTCAATCATCCGTTGTGGTAGCCTTCTTTACGCCAGTTATAATCCCAATAAATCACATCGTCATATTTTTCTGCTGACGATGACCGCAACCGATTAATTTGCTCCATATCTTTCCAGCGGGAAATGCCAAGACAACTGGTGAACACCGGAAACCGTGTTCATGAGCATATTCAGTGACTTTTTCAAAACGCATATCAAAACACATGGTGCAACGAATGCCGCGGCTCCGCTCCCATTCCATGCCTTTTTAGCACGATCAAACCATTCTTGACTGATCATAGTCGGCATCAATAAACGGGATACTAAACTTTGCGCAAAACGAATATTTTCTTCTTTTGCGAATCAAATATTCTTTTTAACGGGTGAATGTTCGGGTTGTAGAAATAAATCGTAAATTCAATACGGACGTCAAAATGGCTTCCATCACCTCACCACCGAGCAAAGGGCACAACAGGAATGCAAAAGCAATTTATTGTGCCTTTCAGGTAATTCAGTTTTTCACGAATAAACGGCGCATTCGGATCCTTACGCGGTTTTTGTTTGCGTGTTTTATGTTGAAAGACCGACCGCACTTTTTAAGGGATTGAGTTTGTTCTACCATAAATAATAAATTAGATTTTATAGAAATTATCCAATTGATAGGTTGTAATTGGTGTTATATATAACTGATATTTTTCAACCAACTCAATAATTTTTATTACCATCAATTAAAGTAATTGTTTTTGTTCCTTCATTTTTGCGTTAGGTATATGCATCTTTGGCAAAACGAGTAGTCGCAGTAAAAATACTATATTCCGCTCTGAATTTATCCATTGCTCCCACGAAATTTATCAATTTCAGGCGAACCAATCACTTGATTTTCATTCCAGCGTTTTGCTTGAATTGCTACACGAGTGGTCCTGAAATCATCAGAAATTGTGTAACCAAATCCATCGATCCCACCGTCTCTTGTTGCCCGAAACACCGAAAGTTACTATCAATTTCAACTCCCATCCTTCTGACTAGGCACGACAAAACGCTTCAAATTTCTTTGGTTCCATTTTCAGCAATGCCTGTTTTAATTCTTCTTTCCAAGTTTCACTGGGATCTCGTTTCTTCTACAGTTTCTAATTCTTCGAATAGGATTTCAGGGCGTTAATTTTAGTTTTTACTTTTCTTACTTCGATTTTTCCATTCAGCATTTGAATAAGCATAAATATCTTTATCAATATTTAGCCTTGCGAGATCTTGTATAATCCCCTTTTTGTTGTCAGTTGAACATCTCCTCTTTTTGGGCAAGTGAGAAAACCAGCCATTTCAAGATTTGTGATACTAAAATTATCAAATCAAATGAGGACATGAACTTCCGTTTTTAGTAGGGCGTGTTTTATCAATAGCCTCTTCTGAAATCACAGAAGAATTTCGAGTTCATTTTTATCTCATTTCTTGTTGCTTGCCCTCCTAATTCTTGCAAAAGTTTTTAGTAGAATAGGCATTAGTATACGTTCTTGTTGGCTTCGGCTCTACTCTACCAAATAACATACCTTTTAATCCTTAACAAGATCGACTACTGACAAATACGCTCAAGGAAATCAACGCTTGTTTATATTCGCTTTCGGCAAAAATTTGAACCGCATCAACGGCTTTTTGCGCTTCTTGTTTAGCACGATTCATGGCGTAATCTAGAGGTGTGTTCTGCCATAATGGCTAACACCTCATCAATCGTCCCTCGCGTTTTCCGCCTTGCTCAATGGCCTCACGAATTAACGCGACTTGTGTCAGCATTGCCATGATGCATGGCGTGTAGTCAAGGAAGGGTCGGTTTGCCTTCGGCTAATCATCGCCCATTTTTCCCTAAGGCCTTGGCATTGCGCGCTGTAATCTCAGCACATCATCCACTAACTGGAATGCCGTGCCGAGATAACGACCAAGTAATTCTGTAATGCTTTTTCCTGCTCGTCATCCGCATCGGCAATAATTGCGGCGACTTTTGCGCCGCCACCTCAACACAAACGGGCGGTTTTGCTGAAATCACCTGCATATAATTTTCTTCGCTGGTTTGCGGATCATTAACGCTCATTAGCTGTTGCACTTCGCCTTCTGCCACATACATTGGTGGCGTCCGCCATGCAATGCGCAAAATGTATAGGATTCCAGCTGAGCAACCAATTGGAACGCGCGGGTATAAATGAAATCGCCTACCAACACGCTTGCGGCATTACCAAACTCCGCATTTGCCGTGGCACGCCCGCGACGCATATCCGATTCATCGACGACATCATCATGCAACAAAGACGCTGTATGAATAAATTCCACAAAAGTGGCACAGGTAATGGCTTTTTGTCCTTCAAAACCTAAGGCTCTTCGCCGCCAACACGGCAATTAACGGACGAATACGCTTACCACCGCCTCTGGCACGATATAGAATCCCAATTGATTAATCAGCACCACATCTGAGTTCAGCTGGGCTAAAATCGATTCGTTCACTTTTTGCATATCCGCTTGGCTTAACGCCTGGATCGCATTCATATCCATTAAGTTTGTTGTCTTCATTTTGGTTAATTTGAGCTAAATAGGGCCGGTTACGTTAAAACTGAGAGGCATAAAGTGTGGTCGATTTTACCTGATTTTTAGGCTTTCTGGAAATCGTTCCGGGAATTTGTGGGATTTTTATTTTCTTTTTAAAGAAGTCCTCGCCATAAAGGCAAATTTTCTTACGTAGAATTTGCGCCCTATTTATATGAATTTTATGTGCGAAATGAAATAACATTAGAGCACAATTTATAGTGGGAGTAGTTTATGTACGCAGTTTTCCAAAGTGGCGGTAAACAACACCGAGTAAGCTGGGTCAGGTCGTTCGTTTAGACTCGAAACTTGCAGCTGGCGCTAACAGTTGAATTCGATTCAGTGTTGATGGTCGTTAATGGTGAAGATGTTAAAATCAGTGTGCCCCAGTCGTTGCTGGTGCAAAAGCAGTGGCCAGGGTAGTTGCGCAAGGTCGTGGCGATAAAGTAAAAATCGTTAAGTTCCGTCGTCGTAAAACACAGCCGTAAACAACAAGGTCATCGTCAGTGGTTCTGGAAGTGAAAATCACTGGGATTCAAGCATAATTTCAGAGGAGATCAGCAGATGGCAACTAAAAAGCTGGTGGTTCAACTCGTAACGGTCGTGACTCTGAAGCTAAACGTCTTGCGTGTTAAACGTTTCGGTGGCGAATCTGTATTAGCAGGTAGCATCATCGTTCGTCAACGTGGTACTAAATTCCGCACGCGGGCAACTAACGTTGGAATGGGACGTGACCACACCTTATTCGCGACAGCCGATGGTAAGAGTAAAAATTTGAAGTAAAAGGCGGAGAAAAAGTCGTAAATACGTAAGTATTGTTACTGAATACTTATGCAGAGAATATACCCTGCCAAAGCAGGGTAGTTTTTAGAGTTATTTCAATCATCAAATCCTCATCCAATTTACGCTTCAATGCAGTTTCTTTTACGCTTTGCAAGCGGTTAATTCATCACGCCCTTCAAAGTGCGGTCGAAAATAATTGCATTTTTCTAATCTAAAATAGCCAATACACTTTCTGGCGGGCGCCTATTTTGGCTTTTATTGCCGTTAATGAATGGACGTTCTAAAAGTGAGGAATGCTGGATCAATCGCTTGCAAAAGCCTTTGACTCAAATTCGCTATCCAGACCCAGTTCGTCAGCTCTAATCGCGCCTTTTGTTCGCATCATTTGTCGAACATCGCTAATACCTAATTTATCTGCGAGATGCTGTAATATCAGCCGTATAGGTGTTTTGCAAATAAAGCTCAATTTTAGGATGAATATGGCGCTGTTCTAATAAAGCTAATGTTTCACGGCTTTTTGAACAACGAGGATTAGTGGAAAAAGAATAAGTGACATGCAAATTCCTTCTGTATATGTGATTCGCTCAAATTTTAACTTATAATCGTACCCCATTTTGACAGAGTATTTATTATGATTGAAATCAGTTAAAAACGTGGTACGCTCGTCGTTTCCAGCGATCCGCAAGCGATGGGATTATTTTGCCATTTTGTTGTTTTGGCTTTATCTTAATCTATTTTTGAGTGATTTGATTGCCCCCTTGCTCGTTGCCATTGTGCTTTGCTTATCTTTTTAGAATGGCCCGTTCAGTTGGTTAAATACGCGCTTACATGTCCAAGACTACTCGCTAGCACCATTATTTTAGTGTGGATTTATCGTATTTCGGTTTTTTCTTAATTGTTGTCGTTTTAATCCTAATCTATGGGGGCAAATGGCGGGATTATTAGGCGATTTACCACATATGTTCAATAAAGTTTTAATGAATGGTCGCCTCTCCTTGCCGGAACATTATCCCGAATTGATTATCAAAATGGTTGATTCTATTTTCAGTTCCGTGCGTCACTAAAATTCTCGGTTTTAGGCGAATCTGCCTTAAAGCTCTCTCTTTCTCGATCGTGAACTTAGTGACATTGGGGATTTATTCTTTTCTTGTGCCACTCATGATCCCTCTTGCGAAGATAAAGAACAATTAATTGCGGCGTCAGCGTTTTTCATCATGTAACCGAACGTGTATTGCTCTCTGTGGTCTTTGGTTAGAAATGCAAGACAATCAAATCGCCAATTATATCGTGTGAAAATTAATGGAAATTTTGGTGGTCACCATCATCACCTACGCACCTTTCTCATTTTCGGCTTTAGAGTACCCATTATTATTAGCCGTAGCGGTCGGACTTTCCCGCGTTAGTGCCTTATATCGGTGCGGTGTTAGTGACCATTCCTGTCGTGCTGGTTGCGATTTTCAGTTCGGTGATACCCATACGTTTTGGTACATCGTGATCACATTTGTCATCCACTGTTGCTTCTTGGACGGTAACCTCACTTGTGCACGCTCCGGAAGCCGAATTTACATCCATGATTATCGTATTGCGGGTGCTCATGGCGGCTTGTGGGATTCTGTATTTTTCGCAAATTCCGCTCGCCATGCTGGTTATAGCCGTTGTCGACCGCTTGGCCTTCCTAATGAAAACACATGAGGAAGGCCTTGCAAAGCCATCGCCTAGAGACGAAAGCTATCATGCGAGCAAAATAGGAGCGCCATCTCTACGTTAAAGTACGCGTAGCCGCACACCGGGTTGGTGACCGATTTGTGTTCCGGATTTTGGGCATTAGCAGCGCACCAAGGAAGCGAAAGTGCGCAGCGAAATAAAAATATACACTGACGTTTTCTCCGTGACTCGGCAACGAATCAAACAACTTGGCGCACGAATAATAGGGTGAACAACGGAACGCAATACATCAGTAACGCGATTTGACTGGAAGGAAACGTTCAGAGACAAAACCAATCTCCACCCTCTCTGCCCAACTTTTAGCATGGTGTAATAGTTTCAACGGTGATATGCTCACTTACGTGCACTGGCCACCGGTTAAATTCAAATGATAGCGGAATTTCCACAAGGAGGCCTCACGTCGGCACATGCCACACGCGCTTTCAGTGACGGCATGGCTATTTTTCGCGCTTGCTGTTCTGTATTCAACGCCAGACTGCACTTTCTGTCACATTAGCATAGTCTGTTTTAGTTTTTGTTAAATTGAATGTGCTCGTGCAATACACGTTTTGGCCGTAAGAAATCGGTACTGCTCAATAATTGTTCCTCTTTATCAGCCCACGTGGTTCGTTACCGATCGTGTACGCGCCTTCGTCGCCGTAGTATCCGGCTGGCGCGACTTTCTGATCATTTTGTCAGATAAGCATATAGCGTAAAGAGTCCATCGCTATAAAAGTTGTGATTCGATTTCGTCATTGTCACTATGACGTTCAATACCACGATTTTACTGGCTTTTAAAATCCTGTGGCAACCAACCCGAGCCCAAGTGACGGTTGTGCGTTGATTGGCATTTTATCCATTAAGCCAATGGAGGGAAAGCCGTCGATTGAAATAATCCACTAAGCCTGAAATTCCTACTTTCCCACATACACGTAACGACATCGGAATTGATCCAACAACTGCCATCGCGATCCAAACTATATCGCCGCGGCAACGGCAAGTGTCTCTTCGTCATCAATAAAAGCGCGCATTACTGATAACGAAAAATCATGCTGTCGGTGTAAAATTCCGAATGGTTTGCGTACCATCGCCGGATCGCGGCCACGCGATTCTGCGCCCGATCGTCGCAATCCTTAAGCATTGTTCCAAAAGGTATCGAAAATTCGCACCGAATCGGTGGCGGTACAAGTATCGCAATGCGTCGCTGCCAAGGTTACTTTTAAAAGGCTGGTGTTTGTCTAGCTAGGCGAATGATTTATCGCGTTGAGATAAATTTCTTGTTTGAGGCACCATCAAGCGTCACTAATTGTGCAAATGTTTTCGCAGTTGCATTTTAAAATGACGCTAATGCAACGAGGTCCATAATTGGACGTAAGTGGTTTGCAATACAAAAGAAAACTCATAGACTGAGCTGATTCGGTGACTTTCTTCATTTCCTGCAACAACTGTTCTTATTGCCGAGCGTTTCGGCACCGACAGAAGAAAATGGAAGCACTGGTGAGAAGATGGTGGTAGAAATGTTTTTAACGCGGTCGATTTATCAGTCAAATCGCGCACCGTGGTGGTGAATTCTTACAAACAAATGGTCATCCCAAAACGCAGGATTATTTATTGGCTGCGGGTTTTGCCCCAAACTGATGCGAATCAAGCATAAACCCGGCAGTTGTAGTTCATAACTTTGCAACACCGCTTACTTTCCCTTTATTTTGCCTGCAAAACGCTCAGCTGTCAATACTGGCATCTTCTTGCTTCTGGCGCACTGTTGTAAACTCACTTGCACACGCTGTTAAAAGGCGGTCCGTAATTATGCCAGCGCCACCACGCACTCTGGGCACGGTAGATTTCCGTATTAAAAGACCGCACTACACACACGGCTACCGCAAACACACGCCGTCGCAATGGCAACCGCAAGTATCGGGTGCATTAAACCACGCTAATCTTTGCGCGAGACGGCGCGACTCTTTCCGCTTCCTCGCGACGCACGGTTGAGGACGTCATGCTAGCACTCTGAAACCGCGATCTTCATGGCTGCCAGCTAAGCTGCCCACCTTTGAGTGGTGAACCGTAGCCTACTCAACACTGGATTCTTTGCGTATAATAGAACGGATGTGGTGACGAAATGTTGCTAACTTTCCTGCAATTCCACATCTTTGGGCAATGATGTTCGTGAACGTGATTCAACGTGCTGACCGGTCCATATGCTGGTGCGCACCTTTTGCATGTTTGTCCTCCAGCAACCAGAGGGTATTCCTTGGCTTTTCAATCAACGCTGTGCGCGGTCTTGACCTTGGCTCAATAATCTCACGTGCTCGTATCTGCGTGATCTGACCGTCCCCACCGGACATTCATGTCACCTGCAATTTCTTCGTGACTCAATCTTTCGCTCGCGCAAAGATGATTGCTGTGCGTAGATCTTATTTCACAAGCCTCTTAATGCATCAAACACAATTTTAATTCGTTGGGTAACATTTTGCTCGTGGGTGTTGCCACGTCCTGTAAATCTCGATCCGATATCGTATGGGCTCCCCGCTCTTCAGCCAAATAGATATCTTCATATTGGAGGACGGCGACCTGTGCCGTTAAATAATTTTTGCATGCATTGGGTAGATCTCGTATATAGCTGGGTGTAGAAGCACACTATCACTCTGCGAAAAGCTTCGAGATAGAGACGGTGACTTTATAAATGGTGCTTGCACAACATCGGGAATATCATTGGTGAGAGGCACCGCGTTGCTGCATTTCATACTATTTGATGATGGCGATACTCAATAAATTGGTGCTTTCTTATCTCCCTGCTGCGCTGCTTTCTGCAAAGCTTGGTGTGCTAGCTGTCTGTACCTCTACGTCACCTCAAATAGTACGTCTCTGACAACTTTCAATTTCAGCCAGCAAGCTTTACAGCAGATCAGACATGAAATGAATAAAAGTTCAGCCCTTTTTATAAAAATGAGATAAAACAACTGCGTAACCAATGTAGTTTAGTTTGAGACTTTGCTGACTCTCTGCACGCAGGTCAGCCGCAGTGGTGGATCCGCAATTTGCCATGATTAAAGAAATCCAAGAAAAGCAACTGCGAAAATGCACTGCAAGCCAACAAGCGAACAAGAGATCGGCTTTTTCATGCTCGCTGCTTAACTGCTCAAAATGCTGCTGCAAGCGGCACGACATCTGATATATCTAATTCCAGCATCCTACGCCGACGATCCCATCCACCCTAATGCGTAACGGATCGTATTGTTTCATGTGTTGCATATTCTCCGATCATATCATTTCTTGCCTTTTCGGTGGAGGAAAGTTGCCTATCCTCTCAAATCAGCATGACTACTTCCACATCGTATTTCATTATATGCCTTTGCTTGTTTAGCGATGCACGCAGTATACTATAGTGATGGGCAGGATCGAGAGTTTGGAAGCTCGCCTGCATATAAAAACCACCGCACTTTATAAAGCCCTAAAGTTATAGTGCAAGAGCCTGACTGTCAATCATCAGGTTTCTGAGTGTTCAATTTATTCGAGCTATCTTCGGTGCTTTCTCGAATCTTGTACGGGTTTTGCTAGCGCGGTGACCAGCCTGTCGTCGTTTAACATCGCTTAGCGGAGGGTGGAACCGGCAAGCCACCGTCGCGCGCACGCTTTCAATCGTCACTGGCGCGATAAGCTGGCTATCGGGCCGACAAAACATGTCGCTGGATGCAGTGCGGTTTCATTTGTCTGCACCGTCGTCGTTGCAGGCAATCACGCCTGCGCCGATATTACGTTTTGACCAATTTCCCGCATCGCGCATGTAGGTTCGTTATGGTTCACTTTAGAACCTTTTGCGATTTGTGCTTTGATTTCACCGAGTTACACATCTGCGGTGTCTGCACAGTTCTGCGCCCGGACGCAAGCGAGAATGCCGATAATGTGCGCTTGGCACCCACGATAGCATCTTCCAGTACGGAATACGGTTTGATGCGATCGTCACCGATACATTACAGTTTGTCAGCTTGGCCGGCTGGCGACCTGACGCCCGATTTCCAACGGCGCATCTTTCGCTGTTTAAAATCACGTTAACATCTGATCTCAAACATCCTCGCCGTGGAGTCAAGTTACCACGCAAAATCAAAACGCCGGGGATCGCGGCACTACGCCTGCCACGCATCAGGTTTATCCGCTTGATCACGCTTGCAAATAGTGTCCCATGCGTGCGCTGTGTTGACGTTATGATACCGCTTTCCGGCTTTCCATAAAATCTTCAAGCCAGGCTGCGTAACAACAGTGCGTCCATCTGATTTGCTAAACCAATAACATCCGTCGGTATGGCCTACCTTGCACCATTATTGTCTGACTGGGCAAGCTCATTTTAAACTCGCACTGCGTCAGTGCGGCCGAAACGTCATTGATCCTCCAGATTCCTAAAGATTTGTTTCCGGTGGAGGCGTCTAATGTTCCACAATCCCCATCGACTTTTACCGTTTCTACGTAGATTCGGCCATATCCTGTTGTCATCCAGCGTTACCACTGAGTCAAACGCCATTTTGCAAGCCTGCATTAATTTAGCTTTGCAGGTTTCAGAGCGGATTACCGGTCGTCGCCGTACACTCATCAAAAGAGCCTTTTCGCCATCCGCACGGCGCGTGCTGTGCTATGGCGGTAACAAGCGGTCGTGCTGAGTTGTTCATGTCGGTAAACACTCTAATCTACCGGTTCTGGCCATGGAATCGCTGTTGTGCATCAAATCGCCACCGTGCCATGTAAACCATTGAATGTTATGCGCGCTGTTGTTTCGCTGTGGTCAACTACGTGTTTTGCCATCGGTTTGCTGCACCGATGTGACTTTAAAGGTCAAATACGGATATGAGGCTTTGCTGGCCGCCAAAATGACGATACTGAGTGCTTTGAGCTGTTGCAAAATGTCTCTCTTTGTTCAAGCTAAAATTGCGCGCTAGTATATCACTCTGTGGCATTGTAAATAGAAAATACCTAATGTCTTCCTGTTATTTTCTTCCTGTCGATGCCATTCTCTCTGGTGCATTTCTAAGTTCATCCCTTCGGTGCGGGTCTATTTTGCTAGGTGATTTTTATGCAAGAACATTATCGTCCTTGAGTTTGCTTGAACTCGAAGTGCAAAATTTACAGGATAATAAAACTGGCGAGTGGTCTCGGCTAACAAGATAAAGAAAATACATTACCTTCCATGTTGCTGTATCCATCTGGTCGTTTGCACATGTATGTGCGTCATTATACCATCGGTGATGTGGTTTTCGTGATCGATCGAACATGGTTGGTACGTGTTCGCAGTCCTATGGTGGGGATGTTTCAGTTGCGTTGCAGAAGGCGCACGGTAAAATAATACTTGGCCCTGGCAAAATGGATTTACGAAAATATTGCCTGGCGATGTTCCAGTTTGCAACTCGCGTTTTGAGTTATGACTGGGATCGCAGATGACGACCACGCACGTCCGTGCTGCAAGTGAGTACGCTTTTACCGAGTTGTACACAAAAAGGTCGAGCAGAAAACCTCTACGTGGTGAGACTGGTGCCCAGTAAACGATATAACCGTTCGTGGCAAACGAGTAGGTGCATGACGTTGTCAAAGCGCCGTGCGCTGCCGGTGGAACAAAGACGAGTCTACAATGGTTTATTAAAAATTACTCGACTATGCCGGCGAGCAATTGTTGAGTCAGCGGACGATTTGCCAGCAATACGCGGATCGAGTCAAAACCATGCAGCGTAACGTTGGATTACTGTTCTGAAGGCGTGAAATCACCTTTGGTATGAAAGATACGCAACGAAACAAATTGTGGCCGTTTATACCACCCAGTCCCGGATGACGTCTCTACGGCGCGATAGGTTGTATGCTGCGCACGACTACCGTGGCAGTACCGCTCGCGCGCTAAAGCAACCCTGAATTGGCGCAGTTCGTTCCAAAGAAAAGCACACTTTTCAAAGTTACTTGGAAGCAGTGACATCGCCACCAAGTGGGAGAAAAAGTGTATGGCAACCGGTTTTGCGACGCAGCATCCGTTAACTGCGGAGACAAGTGCCTGTGTGGTGCAAAGCTTGTATTAATGCATTATGCGGTATACTCGCGACGGTAGTGGCCGTGCCGGCACGATCAGCGCGGACGCTGAACTCGCAGCCAAAAATACGGCTCGGCAGCAGAAAGCAAGCGATCGAACCAGATGAACGGTGAAGAAAATTGATTGTAAACCAAATGCCTCTTACCGAACACGGCAAACTGATTCATTCCGCTGCCAGGCTTTGATGGTCTGCACATTTGATGCTGAGATGTAATGGCACTGCTCGACAAATTAGAGTGGGCGTGCGGCGAAACGCCGGTGAAGACCTACCGTTTACACGTGACCGCGGGCGTTTTCCCGTCAACGCGAGTGCGCCGATTCCATCGTTAACAGCTTGAAAACGGCGATGTGGTAAAGCTGGTGCGGTGGAAGATTTACTCTATCATTCTGCCGGAAGATGTGGTGGTGAACCAGTGTCGAAGGCCCGATGACGCGGATCCGGAATGGGCGAAAACGACGTATCACCGGCTGCAAAGCCGGCGTCAAAGCAGCCTGACGCGTCGGCCTTGCCTTTATGGAATCACTCTTGGTATTACGCCCGCCAGACGCTGCGCGAAGATCGACGGGCATGCGAAGAACGGCGACTGAAGGAACTGCGTCACGCCTGTGGATCAATATATATCGGTGGTGTTTGAGCGTGCGACCATGCATTTATTAGACGGGCTTCTAACTTCTTCCATTAGTGCGTGATGCGGGCTGCATTACCGGTGACGTCGAACTTCGGCACCAATTGTTGCGCTGAGCGTGAAGCGTTAGCAAGCGTCACGTTCTACCTTACACTGCAGCCCAACTAACGAACGGCATTTGCGTATCACCGACTCAGTGACTCTAGAGCGCGACGACAAAGGTCGCATCCCAGCGGTGGATGACGAAGGTCATGAGCTGGTGCACGCCGGTATGACGAAAAATTGTCAAAATCCAAAACAACGGCATCGACCTACGCAAAATGGGTGGAAAAATACGGGTGCGGATACCGTGCGCTTATTTCATGATGTCTGGCCTCGCTGCGGAAATGACCTTAGAATGGCAAGAATCCGTGTGGAAGGAGCGAAACGTTTTTAGCGCGCGTATGGAATTTAGTGTTTGAAATACAGCAAAATCAACAAAAACAGCTGTCAAATCCGACCGCACTTTCCGGTGCGCAAAAAGCGTTACGTCGTGATGTCCACAAAACCATTGCGAAAAGTGAGCGATGACATCGCCGTCGTCAAACGTTCAATACGGCGATTGCACGACATGTAAATTAATGAATAAACCTCACCCGCGCGCCGTTAGATGATGAGCAGTGATCGCAGTGATGGCAGAAGCCTTGAGCGCTGTCGTGCGTATGTTGCACTCCAATTACGCCGCACATTTGTTTCGTTTATGGAAAGAACTGGGTAATCAAGACATTATTGACTTTGCGCCTTGGGTGAAAGCGATCCTGATGGATGATTGAAGATGAAAAATTGATTGTGGTCTGGGCGTGAACGGAAAAGTGCGCGGTAGTTACCGGTACGTGGATGCAGACGAAGAAAGTGTGAAAGCGATCGCCTTGCCGATGAGAACGTCAACGCCTTACCGACGGAACGCAAAACGTCGTTAAGCGACGCGCGTACCTGCGATTGCTATATGCTGTGGTGAAACCGCATTCATCGAAAACAAAATGACTGCACTTAACGCAAAAGTGGTCATCCCTCTGTGCTGAGATCAAAGCTCGTCCTCACACTCACCACGCCCTACATAATCCGCAAAACTTCTTGATGGAAACCCGGCGTGACAGCATGTGTATACAAATTTTTGGCGCGGTTGCTTTTCCTTATAATCAGAAACTTTTGCGTACACATTTAACGCCAATGCCGACCAATCAATATCGCATCTACGGACAACTGCCTCAATGGTTTGCGCTTTCAATCCTTTAATTGACGCAATTTTGTTTGATTCGATTGACGCCGGTATCGTTGAGAACGACTGTTCAAATAACTTTCGGTAAAATGCGTTTGATCACTTTGCTGCAATTTTTGCTGCAATGGGCAACTGGTCAATGATTCTTCCTCGGAAAAGGCTTTTCCTGCATTTTGCAACGCAGTTCAAATTCGCTGTATTCACGGCGAGAAAGTAAATTCATCACATAATTGAGGGCGCAAAGGAGGACATATTGTGTTACTTTGTGATTATGGTTAACAGATAGAAAAAGTGCATTACTTTTGAGAAGTTTTAAAACTCTTTTGAAAATCTAACTGCGCTTTCAAACATTAAATTCTATGAATACTTTTTCATTAATTCATAAAATTGGTTTTAATTGAGAGCTCATTAGCTGTAGGTTTATAACTTTCAGAATGGTTTCATCCTCATTTACTAAAGTAACGCACATTTGCCCTTTTTGAAGCATATGCTCTAAAAACATCCAATCTCTCTGGGATATATCCAATCATAGATAAAGGGGATTAAACCATCTTGGTTGGGTAAATTAGGATTTGCTCCTGCTGAGCAACGCTATCGTCAGCCTCAGCATTTTTACTTCGTAATGCAAAGGAGTCATTCCGTATATATCCTGAGCATTAATATCTATACCCTCATTAATTAGATAATTACTAACATCAGAGGATGGTTGTTTGATTCAAATCCTAATGAGGCTGTATGCAACCAATTCCAATGCTCTACAGTGAGTACTCCCATGATATTCCTTTCCTATTTTTGAAAATAGCACTTCCAATAAAGTTAAACTCACCAGAATCCATTGCATCTAAAAATTTTTATGCCCATCTCTAACTTATTATTCATTTATTTCTCTTTCAAAGTTTTTCATATCGCATGAACAATCTCGTTCAATATCATCTCTTTACCAGGCATCTCATTCTCTATGGGACTCGATTTCGAGACATATTTTCTAACTCTAAATTTATTAGGTCTCTGCATTTACGTAATCATTAAATTGTTTTTAAACTCTAATTTAATTCTTTAATGCCACAGAGATAATCGCCCTATGCTCCCATCCAGGAACATGCTCTATCATCAAACGGAGCATTCACTATTTTACCTGTTTTCCTTTATAAGAAATACATTATCTGAAACCTGCTCATATTGTGGAAAAGAATATTTTTCTTATAGTGAATAAAAACAAAAGAGGCATCAATCTGATGCCTTTTAGTCGATTAACATGAAAAATTAACGTTCGTTCCAACGTTTGATCGATTCACGAATCACTTCGCTTGGCTTCGCTCTATCTGCCGCATGATAGCAATATGCTCACCAATAAAACTGGCGATGAGTAATAGCCATGATCGTAGCGCTGCGGAAGCGTACGTCGATCGGCTGATTTGTCGCACGACAGGTTCTCTGATAAAATCTTGGTACGTAATTGTGTTGACAAAATTCATCTTCTAAGCCCTGATCAATGCGTATACCTTGCACTTTTATAGCCTTGTTGAATAAGCGAGCTGGCTATCATTATCGCCATTTTTCACGATCTTCCCTAAATAAGTAGTAAAGGCTTTTTCTCCCCAAGGCACGAGACTTTAGCTGATAAAATAGGCGAAAAAGGCAGAAACACTTTGATAACGTTCTTGGTCTCGCAATGCTAATACCAATGCGCCGTGTCCACTGCATTGAATGTCCCATAATGGAACGTTTGCCGTTGGTACGGAAATTTTGCTTCAATCATACTTGGCAATTCATTCAAGATATAATCACATCTCTGATACTCGTCGCCCAAGGGTCGCTCGGTCGCACTCACATAAAAGCCGCACCTTGCCCTAAATCGTAAAAGTCGCATCGTTCGGCACTTGCACTCTGCGCGGCTAGTATCTGGGGCAAAAGCTAGCAATCACTTGATGTTCTGTCGCATAACGCTGAAAGCCTGATTTGGTAATGAAATTTTGATTCAGTACAAGTCGGCCGGAAAAGCCAATCAAAATCACACCGGCGGTCGATTCTCCGGATTATTTGGCAAATAGACGGCAAATTTTCATTTCATTGACAGCGTTTGGGCATCATGCGCCCAAACTTGTTTGCGAACGCCAAAAATTTGATGTTGTTCAATCAGTTTCATCGCGTACCTTAGTAATGAACTGTCAGCGGATCGATTTACCTTCATGCATTAACTCAAAGGGCTTCGTTGATTTGATCGAGTGTCATTGTGTGAGTCTGCAAACGGTTCTAACTGAATGTCACTTTCATTGAATCTTCCACCATTTTCGGCAGTTCAGAACGACCTTTCACGCCACCAAATGCGGTGCCTCCAAAACACGACCTGGTGATCAACTGGAACGGACGAGTTGAAATTCTTGTCCTGCACCCGCTACGCCGATGATAATGGATTGCCCCCAACCACGGTGTGTGCACTTTCAATGCTTGACGCGTTACGTTTACGTTGCCGATACATTCAAAGTGTGTGGTCAATGCCCGCGTTGATGTCGTCAACACATCTTTTAATCGGTTTATCGTAATCGTTCGAGTTTTAAAACAATCCGCCGCTAACTGAACTGTTTTGCCAACTCGAATTTTTGAAAGGATTGGTATCAATGGCGATAATGCGACCGGCTTTTGGCTTGACGTGCACCTTTGACTGGCTAAAGACCAATCGCCCTTTCAAAGCTCAAAAACGCAGCACGTCTGCTGCTTTTTGCTGCATTATGACCGCACCAATACCAGTGGTACACCATGGTATAAACACACCTGTTCGTGGTTCGCTTCGTTGATTTTCGCCAGTGCGAGGCTGCTGCAACAACTGAGTATTCACGGGAAGGTTGAACAGCCTGGTAGTGATAATCGGCTGACCTTGATGAGAAAACGCGTCGCCGTCCGGCATAAACCTTTGCCTTGTATCAGCGCTGGCGACGCAAAGTTGGTTTTACCTGAACGACTCACATTCGCCAGCATTCTGCGGGTGGTAAAGCGAATCACGGTCGTGCGTTTTACATAATACGCCTTCCCAGCAGCACGACCACCTGCACCTTCGTGTCTAGGCACGGCTGGAATATGCCTTCAGGATCCTTCCTGATAACGCGATCATCGCATGGCCACGCCCGCATGAGTGTTGGGTGTAACATGCGCCTTTCTACGTCGATTTCAATGTAAAGGTTGATTTGGGCAATCTACTACCGTACGAGATTTGATCGTTAAATTGAGTTTGTTTCGCTGTTGTTTTCTATCTTAATTCATTGACAGAAAGTTGCCTTGCCCTCAAACAAGACTAGCAACGGTTACCTTTCAGAGAGCTCACTCTGAGCCATAGCGTTTTTGCAACTTTGTTGGATGAAGGAAAGCTGACGCCACCGCTAAAATTTGCCGATCGGTGTCTCTCCCACACGCGCTTTTACGACAAAGAGGGCTTGTTGCGCTAACGTTGGGCGCAATGAACACGGTAATGCGCCGTGGTACTGGATAACGACTTACAATGGTTGAGTTTATTACAATGTTTGAAAATACCAGCGCGAGCCTAAAGAAACTGTCAGCGCTTTCAGCTGAGATAACTTCCACTGATGGCGACGATGCAGTGACGAACGTCCTTGCATTACGTAGCCAGGCGGAAAATGTGAAGTGCAGGTGCTGCATTAAAACGCTGTTTCTGTTACTGGAATACAAATTTAGCGTTTGCAAAGACCAAACATTAGGCTCAGTGGAAGCTGTAAATTGCGAATTCTGAGATAGCTCTCAAGTTGAGAACTTCTCAACTAGGGTACAGATCGTGTCCGCCCTGTTACCTGTACTGACTTTATTCGAAATCAGATTCCAGCTACTTCGTCATCTCCAACGTCGGCGGTAATGGCTGTTTCCCGGATGCGCTAACAATTCATGCGCATAGGTGACTTTCAATTAATTTCGCTTGCTCGGATTCTCTGTAACCATTTCATTGCATTGGTTTACCTTGACCGATTGTCGTGTTTCATAGGCATACCATGCACCGGCTTTGCTGATGGTTGTGTCTTTAGACCGGATCGATCAGCTCGCTGCTGAAAATCCTTCACCATTACCAGGATTTGATCGCAGCGGAATGGCGGTGCGACTTTGTTTTCACCACACCTTCGCGGGTTTCGTGCAATCGCTTCATCACCTGCTGATTGACCGATCTCAGCGAATATCCAAACGCACGGGCATCGAATTTCAGTGCGTTACCACCGGTGCGTGGTTTCCGGGTTATAAACATCGCACCGATCTTCCTTGGATTTGGTTGATGAAAATGACTAAACAGTTGGCATTTTTAATTTGTCCGGTTAATTTACGCAACGCTTTGAGACATAGACGCGCTTGCAAGCCCACATAGTCGCCATCGCGTCATTTCGCTTTCGGCGTTATGCGGCAGCAGGTCAGCAGTAATCACACATCCACCGCGCCGGAACGTACTCAGGCATCACAGTCTAACGCTTGCTCGCGTTGTCGGTTGAAACCAACAACTCACTGCGTCCACGCGCGGTTAGAGGCATAAATTGGGTCCAGGGCATGTTCTGCATCGATAAAGGCTCAGGTTTTGCCGCTTTTTGTGCCTTCAGGCGATGTGAAACGCGTCAGAGTGGTTTGCAGGAAGATGCGGTGAGTATTTCAAGCGATGACCACGTCCCGTTGGCAGCGCCGATCCCTGCGCGGGTGTCAGAACCGAAAGGAACCGGTGGAAATCGGCTGGCAATATCAGGTGCGGCTGTGTCACCTCGGTCATGGTAGCGCCTTTACACGTGTCGGTGATTTGACTAACTGCGACTTCGAGCGCTTTTTGTTTTCTTCTTGAGTTGCCATACCTCCAGGGCGTTATCAAAATTCGCGCTCATGATAACTGTCTCAATCGTATCGTCGAGTATTTGGTCCTTTTAAAACAGTATCGATATCGCTTGACAAACAAAGGTGTCTCACCGCTTATTCTGCTTGAGACATGATGTCTTCTACACTTTCGTGCAGTGCTAACCAGGTCAACTTCCACCTCTTCCAACTGCTTTTTCACCTGCACCTGCTCCTCAGCTAAAAGGTGAGTCAGTGCGCTTTCATTTCACCGTCATACAAACTCGAGATCCGCCAAATCATGTTTCAATCTGCTATTAGCAGTTTTCCATTTTGTCAGTGCGTTGATTGTTTGCGTGATGGCGCAAGTTGTTGGCAAGTTCCGCTTCTACGTTTTTGCTCTTTGCAGGTTGGCGGGCCAAATTTTCATTTCACTGGAAGCTCATTTTGTTCTTTTATCACATGGGTGGTGCGCGTTTTGCTCGTTTAGCCACTGCATCATCCCGCCAAATCTCCTTTAAATTCTTCCGCCTTATCATGCCGATAAATTCGTCGCGGTATTGCGCAATAAATGGCGAATCGTGCGACACCAACGCAGAGCGCCCGATCAATCCACCGGCGCTTCCCGGTCGGCGCTACGACGCATATCCAAATCAGTGGTTGGGTCGGTTCATCTAGCAACAATACGTTCGGGCGTTGCCACAATGAGTACTAACACTAAACGCGCTTTTCATACCCGGAGAAAAGATGCCACCGGCGATTCACTTTGTCATGCGATGAGCAAATCCACCCAAATAATCGCGCAGCTGTTGTTCTGTTTTCGTCGCAGCACATTTTTGCAGTATGCGCAGCTTTCATCCGCCGCGCAACGTGTCTGGTGGTGCTGGGCGATATAGCTGGTGTACGCACTGCGCTGGTCGAGATCGTGCCACCGGTCGGTGCGAGTTTCACCCGCTAATAATTTAATTAAGTGGATTTCCTGCGTGCGAAGCGGGCCCGATACCGTGAACCGGGCACCAGATTCAGTTTAATTTTACTTAAAGGTTTCACCGCGCTCTCACCGAACCACTGCCGGCGAGGCGTGATCATTAACAAAAGGGCTTAGCAGACGGCAGTTCGTGAGAATTCATGAAACAGGGTTGTCCACATACGCGGCGCGCAATTTTTCCATGCGTTCCAATGCCTTAATACGGCTTTGCGCCTGTTTGGCTGGTGGCGTCGGCTTTAGACGCGGTCGATATAGCAGCGCTTTGTGATCGATTTTCGCTGTTGACGATACATCGCATTTTGTTGTGCGATTTCGTTGCCCGTTGCAATTCAAAGAAGAATAATCGCCCGTATCTTCATTGAGTTTTGTTGTTACATATGCAGAATTTTGCCAACAATCGGGTCTAAAAAGTCGCGGTCGATGCGTGATTAGAATCAATGTGCCCGGATATTGTTTCTTTGACCGCCAGCAAACTTCAAATCCTGCGTCCAAATCTGAAGTGGTTGGGTCGGTTCGATCAAAAGCAATAATAAATCAGGCGATTCGATCAAGGGCTTGGGCGGATTTATTCATCACATCCGCCAACGACCGGAAAATGCCTTTCACCGGTTGCACTAATTCACGCCTGAGACCGACCGCGCAATACGTTTCGCCGGCGCGTGGCATTCGTCCAAGCATCAATGGCATCAGTCGGTTATGCGGCGTTAGCGATCGCATTACCGTGGCATTGTCCGCGTTCGCTTGTTGCAATACCTGCTGCGATGCGACTGTATTCTGGTCGCCTGGATCGCGCAATGTCGCGGCGTGATCCGGTGCCGGGGCGCTGCCGATTCACCCACGCCCAACGCACGTTGACAGGAAGACACCTCACCACCTTCGGCGCTCATTTCATTTTCAATAAAGCAATGATTGCCGTGCGTTTTGCCAGGCCGATGACTTTTTGTCCGGTTGGTGGCGGTTTTCGGGCGCCGTCAGCGTACGGTGTTGCTGGTATATAAATATCGGTGGTGGTGCGTTATTGTTGTGTTGTTGTTGTTGTTGTGGTGTTGGTGGTGGTGTGGTACGTTGTGTTTGTGTATTTGTTGTTGTTGTTGTGTTGGTGCGTTGTTGGTGTTGTTCACCACCGTTGTTGTTTTGGTGTTTGTTACACCGTTGTTGGTGTTGTTGTT
>BNJU01005599.1_pt1 | contig 91088 bp, 102 predicted proteins | sample 8539281 | NCBI WGS metagenome assembly BNJU01 (sample SAMD00202456, study PRJDB9452) | human saliva metagenome | isolation source: human saliva | place: Japan
TGGACAAATGTAGCGTCAGCCTTGAGAAGATAGTCAGTGAAAAGAATCTTGTATCAATTCAAGCAACTTTCCTTTTGAGTCATATGACGAGACGAGAAAGACGTTGGCTACTGCCTCTTCCTAACAAAACAACCTATGAGATGTTAGAAAGTAGCTATGTTGAAACATTAAGTTTCTATATTTTACAAAAGTTCTCGAAGAGGCACAACCTTTATCGGATACGCGTTAGGGAAAATCATAAATTTAAACTTCTCACAGTTATGAATGAAGCACAAAGAATATTACAGCTGGTCAGGTGGAGGATTAGATGTCTTTTGTTCACTACTTTCGGTGAGAAATGCTTTCAAGACATTTCGCGTAACCCCTTTCCGGAAGATAGCCGACCATCGTGCCATCTATATGTCAACAGTAGTAGGTTGTGGAGATAAGCAGTTTACTATCTTCAAGATTTTGGTGACAGCAGCTTTGTGAAACTGTTTTACGATTGTAGGAACTTACACATCAATACGAAACCACCTCGTGTGAAGTTCTTCAGGTCATAGACCCATCTTTACACTTTGGGAGACGGACGCCGCCAACACCAATCATCATATTGCTATCTCACGACAAGTCCCATTAGAGAATAAGAGTTCCGCAGCATATACAAAGTTCAAAAAAGCAGTAGAAACATGTTTTATTATACACATATGGAAGGTTGGAAAGAATATGGTATTGACTCCTGCAACCCTGAAATGATACAATGTAAGAAGTATCATCAGCTGTGGGCTGCTTGCTGCCTTCAGGTGGAGTTTGTCACTATGGGTCATCAAAAGCTATCTTACTATGGATATTTTTGATGGTAGTATAGGTCAAAAATCTATTAAGCTGGGTGCTTTCATGTATGCAGGTCACTTTCCCAAAGCCTTATATCTTGGCGAGTTACCTGCAAAAGGCAGACGTATATATATTACAGGTGGAAAAAGACGTACGTCCCTGCTTCTCATGGTTTTTCTGCCCTCATTTAATATTAGTGAGACCGCCAACATAAATTTGAAGGTATCTTTTGACATCTTTTCAAGCGTTTTTCTGAAGATAATCTTTCTGTATGACACGACGCAACCGTAGAAAAGAATCGGAGTTACGTGTGTGTACAACAGCATGAGAGAAGTACAATGTCTTTAAGTTGATTCTTCTTCCGCTTGGTGGTAGTAAATCAGAAAAAGATATATGATTTCTTCCGCCTGGGACATTGTAGACAAAGAGCTCAAGCTCTAATTAATAGTCAACTCTTTTAAAATTGATTTTAAGCTTATGTCTAAATCGTTTATCATCAGCATATCAGAACAAAGACCTGAACACATACACCACACGTCAAGAGTCAGGCAGATACACAAAAGTATCTTGAATATGGATGTAAAGCAGCTCCCCAGCGCCGTTCATCCCATCGATACTTTCAAAAGTGTAATGGAGGAACTGGAAATATATAAATCAGAACAGGAATGTAAAAGCGAATAGAGTTTGCGCAACGAAACCAGTAACCTGGAAAATGGAATGTTTCGCCAGGCGAAAGAGCAGAAAGTAGTGTGGTATCATGCGCTTCTCCAAGCGATGTAATACTGTAGTCAGACTATTTAGCCGCACATTTATCTTTGCAGAGCAATGGCGCTTCATCCGTCTCCCTCAGATTGTGATGTCAATATCATGTCCGATGTTAGAAACCCCTCCCTTCATATCTACTCATAGAAGGGTGACGATTACAACAGAGTCTATTCACCATTCTTTTTCCCTAACGATGTCACAGGAAATACTATTACCCAAATATTATTAGATAGAGGGAAGATATAAAATCTGCAATACACTTGCTAAAGTGGTATTCAAACCTATTACAGTTTCGCAGGTAAAAGTTGGAAATCTACCGATGAGAAGTTAATAGAAGTGTTTTATAAGAGGCGATGGCACAAGCGTGTATTTTGCCTGTGGCTGCAGGCGGTAGCTGCCATATAAAGCTATGATGCGATGACACAATAGCAGAAATGATGGGCACTTATAAGAACATTTTCAAAAAATATAAATGCCAAGTAAAAGCATATGATACACAAATTTGCAACCACTCTTCAAAACAGGTAGCTTTTCGATTTATTACCCATGCCCGAATTTTATCATAGTCACTTTTTACCACAGAAACGAGAAGAGCTGCTATCCTCATCTATGAGAGGAAAGGGAAGAATTAAAGCCTCTTTGCCAGCACAGAACCTTCCACGAGACGACCTCTAATAAAAAGACAATTACTCCTATGGAAATTGCAATGCTCTGGCAGAGCGAATAGAGTATAGTTACTCCGAATCTCATGCTTTTCAGATACATTGACAGAGAGAGAACAACACCGCGTAACACACACATGCTTTGCAGCTGATTGATAAAGAGACTGAGAGTACATCGTAACGTAACAGAACAGGAGCAAAGCGATTATCGGTATATTCAGATTTTAGACTTACCATCGTCCTCGGTGCAGATATGTGGCTAAAGATATCTTCCTATTAAATAAGTATAATAATTCCATCCATCCGTATAAGGAAGGGGGCAGATAGTGTCTTGAAAGAGGGCAATATGATAGTCTTTCAGAAGTTACCCAGTCCAAGAGAGACAGTCTTAAATATGTAGAAATGTTGTGTAGGGGATTATTAAAATATTTTGTGAGATATGAGACCATTAAAGATACATAGATGGCTAGCAGGTAGTTGGCGCACAAGCACTACAGAAACAGTGCTGCAAGTTTTACGCCAGGATATGAGACCTATACCAAACATCCTGAAGACCAGTCTGCTTTAGCTGGGAAAATTTACAAGGATGCAAGAGAGTTGGACTTGTGTAGGAGGATTTCCAAATGAACTCATATCATCTCTGAAGCAACAAACGCCTTTGAAAGACTTTCGTGCCATGTGCAATTTAAAGCAGCTACTGTGTACTTCTTCCTTGTACGTTCTGCCCATTCAGAAGCAGGCTGGGATGAAGGCAAGAAAGTTTTCATCCTGTCTCCGAACTGATGCTGTATCAGATGTATGATAAAGGACAATTAGGCTAATAGGATTTGGTCAAACACATAGAAGATTATGTACAATGAGATATAAAATGTTACTTTTAAAGAAAAATACATATGGACAGAGAGAATAGAAGAGACGGACCATCTCTTTGTAAGCATCTTAGGAAAAGGGAATCAGATGTTCACAAAGGAAAGAGTTATATTCTTCCCATATGGTGACTCAAGAACCATTAAAGGTTACAAACAGAGATTGCTGTGCTTGGCGGTAATGTGATTATAATATGTACAATGAATACTTCAATAAGATGTGGGATAAATTATTATTAAATGGTGGGCAATTTTTTTGTGATAGTATGGCTATATAGTAGATTGATTTCTATTTAGACATTATAGGTGTATCATTATTATCATCTCATTGTAAAATGGATGATTAGACTCGATGGATGGTGCTGTGATGTCAGTAATATTAGTTTTCTTACAACCTGCTTACAAACAACAAAAAAGAGTAGAAGCAGTTATAGAGGGTAAATTTTGATGTGTAAAAACTTCTTTCATATCTATAGATGATTTTTCTAAATCATAGAAGTCAAAGATGCCACAATAGTAGGTGTAAAGAATAAAAAGACACTACTACACAAGTACTAGGGTTACCATTCAGGGCTGGCCAAATACTGGATAGAGCAGTTCTTGGGGTATTGAATAACTCTCTTGTGTGTTATTTCAACATTGAGATAGTTCTTTATTAGCAGCTGATAAAAGTTCAAATTGTAATGGTTTCGCGTATTAAGTGGGATTCAAATCAGTATCAGAATGTAAAGGTAATTTCTCTATTGCAGCAAATGTTGGTGATTATTCTGTTGCAACAAGCTCTGACAATATTCAGCTGCAATAATATTCAATAGTGAGAGGCATGGAGATTATCTGTGCTGTTGCTACTTGAAAGATCTTCTGCAAAGGTAGAAGGTAAAATTTAATAGTGATTGTCTGTGAACAACAGTGCGGCAGAAGGTCATTAAGGGTTGGCCGCCTCAACACACTGAAAGAGGAGAATGAATGGGAAAAGGAGAATATACTTTAAAGGTAAAAATAGACAAAATGGGTGTAGGCAAAATGGAGAGAAATAGGGCATCCAATGAACCCGGGCAAAGAGGTTGCCTGGCACAGAAATGGTTGCCGGGCTTATTCATACTTAGTTAGAAGGTTATAGCATCGCACACAACCAGTTATTTTCAGCAGCATGTAAAATACGTATCACAGTAGGAAACACAAAACAATAGAAAGATTTACACAAAGAATGAGAGACATGAGACAGATGGACAGAGGTAAAATGATGAATTTAGTATCAAGAGGATAATATAGCGAAAGTTATTTGATATAGTCATCAGGCAAGAACTTGGAACCAGTTTGAGATCCACTTGTGAAGTTTCATGATACCACGTAAATCTATAGTAATAATTACAAGAAAATGGAGATGCATGGGGAAACTCACCGGCATTGTTTTTGCAGGCGTGTGTTTTCCTGGCATCACCTGGAGTGTAGCTGTACCAAGTTGTTGTCAAAGGAAATTAAAGAGTGTTGATACAACCAAAAGGTAAAATTTGTGAATACCAAGCAAATATTATTTTAACCAACAAAACAACAGTAAATGTTAAATTGAATATTGCAGGGTTTCAAATCTGAAAGAATAAAGTTATAAAAAGCGCAACTTGTCGGTTATCTCCACAGCTAGGACGACTTATATTTCAACACAAAAATTGATTAAACTATTACACATACAAAAAACTATTTAATAAACAACAGGCTATTCTCTCAATGAGGTGTGATCAGGCTGTCAATCCAAATGAGGCTTTAAAAGTGGCAATTATTTTTAACGTAAATAAATACGAATTCTTTGTTATATAAGATATTTAGTATATCTTTGTATATACAACTATACGTATATATAGCAATAAAAACAATATGTAAAATATCAAGGAATAATCTATTAAACTAATAAATTTTAGAGTATGAGCACAAAGGTTAAGTCAGGGATAGCATTAATATCCCTGAAGGTTGCAAGGCGTCATTGAAGATGGTAAGGTAATTTTTCAGCCAGAATTTAAAGATGCAGACTATGTCCCCAAAAGAGGAGATGTTGTTGTTCATATCACGACATCTATTCCACTCTATAACGAAACTGTAACAGCAATCTGTACAGGGACACACAGAGACAAATTTGGTACGTATGATTGTTTTGTCATATACGAACATGGTGGTATTATAAAAAGAAATAGGCATACCTGTTGTAATAAACACGATCAGTACCAGTCTAAGATACGTCTTGCTACCGACGTGAGGAGAAAGAAATCTTGTTCGGACAAGATGAAAGAACAACGTCTGTATGGGATGCTAAAAACTATAATGTCTTCTTAGAAAAGATGGAGAGCAGAAAAATATTGGTACCTACTATTTTGTAAATGCAAATTTTATAGAGTCAACCGATGACACATATTGTTCCATAGATGATTACCTTTATAACATCGGCAATTATTTTTCGTGATGAATATGATGCGTAAGTATAGCCATGATGTTAGGGAAACTACCAACAGCTGAAATCTATTTTATTACAGTATCATGACAAGTTAGGGAAAAATAAATTTATAAGATATGACACCACAACAATCATTTCATTTACACAACCATAAGGAGGTGTTGGCAAAAACCACGACAACAGCAAGTGTTGGTTCTATTCTTGCCAGCTTAGGTAAGAAAGTGTTATTAGTAGATATGGGATGCACAGAGTAATCTCACATCGTCTTTACTAAAGAATGAAGAAGTAGAGTCTACCATCTATGATGCGCCTCTCTGCCTCTTGTAGAGGAGCAGCCTATAATTTGGCAGTTCATCCGATAGCAGGGAAAAATCTTTGACATTGTTCCATCTTTCATTACGTCTTGCCTCTGCAGACCTTGAACTCTTCAGTAATGGCAAGGAGCATCTTTCTTTCTGATGTTTTGCAGTCACAGGTTACAAACTATGACTACATTCTGATAGATTGTCCCCCATCATTAGGACTTCTACCCTCAATGCTCTCACCGCCTTCTAATCTTGTCATTATCCCTCTGGCTGAAGTACTGCCATTCCAGGCTTAACTATGATAAGGACTTTATTAGGATGGTAAAGCAGAAGCTCAATCCAAAGATAGAGACAGCAGGAATTCTCCTTACACGCTGGGAGAAACCACTTATAAGCTAGATAGAAGCAGGTCTTTCGAGCCAAGTTAGGTAACAGTGTCTTTACGACCAAGATACGTAAGAACATCAAGATAGCTGAAGCCCCACTCTGAAGCTGTTAATATAGTAGAACACGACCTAAAGAGCAATGGTGCAGCAGACTATCGTTCCTTTGTTGAGAGTTAGTTGGCAAGACATCTGGTAACAAATAAAAGAAACAGGAAATGAGCAAAAAGATTAATAATGATGCAATGGGACAAACTGTTAGAAGGTCTCAACATCTTCAGCAGTCTCTCCAGTGAGTGAGTCATCAGACTCTACCACTATTTCGAAAGTAGAAACACCAGCCAAGAGGAGCACAAGGATAGTTCTAAAAAGTGTTCGTTCAAAGACAAACGGGAAAGATGCGCATTTGCACATCATTAGATAAGACACTTATGAATAAGATACGTGCTATCTCTGAAAAGGAAGGAGTTCAAATCAACGAGCTTAGTTACTTTTAGGATTAAACATGGTTGTTTCTAAGCATGAAGCGCAGCATGGTCAGATACGTCCAAAGAAAGGCGTACGTGGTAGATATTAATACTATATTTCGTTAGTAATTATTCTATATATTAAATATATAGATGATTATGCAGGAGTATTTTTATAAAATATGAAGTTAGTATTGTATTTCCACTGGGCAGGAGAGTGTATTATTGGTATGGGGAGTGGTTATTCCCTATCTACGCTATCTCCTGGCGACACTTTAAATATGCGTTCTTTCCTTTGAAGATAATCCTCATCAAGGCTGATTGTGAAGATATTGTATTTTATGGTTTAGGAAAATACAAAGGTATTGAAGTATCTATGGAAGGGTTACTTTCAGGTTACTTTGATGTAAAGATTTCCACTATCAATTGGAGAAGCAATGAATATGCTATAGAGATTACGACAGATAAGTATATGGAAAAAGATGCTATTGGAAATTATCTTTGGAAAGAAAAAGAGCAATAAAATGCCTGGTCTTTATATAGGTAAAGAGTATGAAAGAAAAGCAATACAGAAAGGTGATACACGTCCTCACTTCCTCTACAAACCATAGGAACTATTACTTTGGCAGTGTTGCAGCCTTGTTCAGAAGATTTACTGAAGAGGATTTGGATTGTTCTGCAGCATATCTTAGCCATCTACTAACAGAAGATGGTATGCACCACATCACCAAGAAAGTCCTTTATAATAAGGTCACGTTTAATAACATAAAAAAAGTAAGAATTCAAACTGTATATATTTGCAGTTTAGTGTAGTTATTAGTGTCAATTTGGTAAAAGTTAGTTTTAATAGTTAAGCTCAGGAGACCCTGACTTAACCTTTTACTTATTTCTTTGTACATATGTGAGAAGTTTGTTTAATGTCTTAGTTGACACGTTATTCCATCCTCTTTCATTTATCCAAGGGCAAAACGCAAAGAGAACAGTAAAGAAAAGCCCTTCATTCTTTGTTAATGGATATCTTAATGCGTGAATTTTCGATAAAAATTTCTTTTGATGTAATTTCATCGATAGTTATTACTTGTGGAAAATCTTTTTCCATATATAAGCTCTTATGAGGTAATTCCTTTAAGGTTTCATTAATAGATTTAATTATATTCTCTTATCATGTCTTATTGGCTTTATGGAGAGGTAGTTAACCCTCCGTTACCTATCATTATGCGACGTATTTGAATTCATGAACATTTATGTGAGAGTCACATCTCATGTTCCTCGTTCCATGCTTCAATATCCTCTTCGGTGAAGTCCTTCTTTTCGCCAAAAGAAGAAACAAAACTCTTCATTTGCTTTTTCTGTTTCAAAAAATTCATAGTAATCTGCGTCCTTTACATAAGCATCAACCAAGTATCGCTCCGGATAGTATTTCCCATCAGTGTCATTTTGTAGCTGAACACCTCATATCCTGCTTCGCTACTATATAGTATATGGTGAGGTCGGGCATAAGTTTCAAAACGTGTCTAAAGTCTGTTGCTCCCTCAAGCTCTTCAGCATTGATGCGAAGAGCTTTTTCATCTAACTCCATACTCTTCGATGAAGCCACGGAGATAACTCTCTTCCACCTGCTCTTTGTTGCCCCTAAAGCTACAAGGACATTACCCTCCCCAATCATTAGCGCTTTTCTGCAACAGGCTTCATCTTACCTTTCACGAAACCATCAATCGTATCTAAACACTTTCTAAATCACTTTTGCTACCCTCGATAGCATAACTTGTACTTGCCTCAATTTGCCATATTCTTAATGTAAAGAAGCTAATATCTATAATAAACCTGCTCGTATAGCCGTTAGCCCAGCTTTATGATGTAATCATCAATCCTCTCGTAACCCCTAACTGAGTAGACATAATCGTCACTTCCTGCATCAATGAAAGTATGCAAATTATAACTACAGTGAAATGTAGGTCTGCCATCCGCCTCTACTTCGACAGAATACTGTCATCTTCATGCAGCGTAGACGTATCTCGTATCACCATCATTTGCATAGCACTCTTTCAGCTTCCTCTTGACCACTCACCACATGGTTCCTGCTCGAGAAATCATTTGCTCTACCTGCTCTTAATAGTCTTCAGCAGTACTTGTTGTAATTTGATCATAATTGCTTCTCACATATCTCTATGTTTTTGAAGTTTTTATAATTATTTCGGGCATCCTGATTCTCAACCTTAATAGGTTTTTGATCTTCGACCCGAACTTTTTATTCCGGGTAACTGTTATCCGAACCTTTTATGTGCAGTAAGAGTACTGGCAGGAAAGTAAGGCAATACTCGATCGATAAATTTTTCAGGAAACCGCAATCTATTTGATTTCGAGGGTCTTGAAAAATTTATTGTCAATAAGGGACTGGTGTTTGCTGTGTTTCCTGCCAGTACTACCTTTGCATCTAAAAGTCGATAGATGACTACAAGCGGAGAAGAGAAGTGAGTGGTCGAGAACAGAGACAAAATGAAAACATAGATAAAAGGGAAAAGTAAAGACTTCTATAGGTATAGATAGAGCATAGGAATATTCTTATTCAAAATGATATAGCTTTTATTATAATATATTTGTATAGCTATATTTACGTATATACGAGAATATAAGCATATAAAAAAACACTTGCAAAAAGGAAGATGACGAGTATTTTTGGGGAAACTAAAAAGTATGTTGATTTTGCTCTTTAGAGCCATTAAAGAGCCGAGAAATTAAAAAATATAAAAATTATGAGTCCCAAATTTTAACATAAAATCTTCTGAAAACCCCTTTAAAAGATTTTTGAAAAACGTTAATATAAGACTTTTTTATTTTTGATAGTGTGGAATGAAGTCATTTACTTTGTAGCCAATAAATAAAAGAATATGGGATCATTCGGAATATTTGCAAATTGTAGTGACATTCATCTTTGTCATTTACTATGTAGTCATGATTTGTCTTGATTTGTTCGGCACCAAAGGCGAAAAAGAAAGACAGTGTTGAAGTTATTCATGCAGGTACCCCTGTAGAAAAATACTTGCGATCTTCTGCCACCACTCCTATAAATGTCAATGAGGAAGCAGATGGTAAGTTCAGTATTGACAATCCTGATAGTCAGCAAGAAGAAAACAAAAAAAGAACAAGATACCACCCTCCTGCTGAAGAGGAAGATTCATCTGTTCCATCAGGGCAGGAATCTCTTCAGCAACAGATATTATTGGAGCAGACATTGACGAGATTGCAGCTCAATCCAAGGCAAAGGTTGATGGTATCAATGAAAAACTTAACACTATTCCTCCTACTATTCAAGGTGCTGTATATGTAGATGAGTTCCAAGAAACATTTATGGAAGCCTTAGAAAAGGCAAGAGATACAGAAGAGCAAGCAGAACAACTACTATCGGTTTAACTCATGAAGAATTTGAAATATAGAAGCTACACACTGCTGGCATCATTACTGCTTTTAGCACAGCCAATGATGGCAAACTGCGGAACAACAGACTATAGTGGTAATTCAGGACGCCTTTATAATATGGTTGTCTATGTACTCACCTGTTGTACAGCAGTATTATATCTCCTTTATTCCATTGCAGCAATATTATCCATATATAGTGCAACCAACATCTACATCAAGATGCAGACTGGTGAGGAGGGTCTACGAAGAGCATACTCATTTTTAGTAGGAGCCTCGTATCTTCCTGTTGGTTGCAACTGTAGTCCTTCCAGCCTCTTCGGTTTCCAGTTTGGAATCACCGATCGACTTTTGGTAATACTTTTTATTACATAACTTTATTAATTAATTTAATTTTTACGACAATGAACACAAACTTGTCAACAATGGTAAGCGGTGCTAAGCAACTTTGCGTAACCGCAGGTAAGAAAATCAAGACAGTAGTCATGGATCCACGCTTTGTAGCCGTGATGTTACTGCTGGTCATCTGTACGGTTTCAGTAGAAGCACAGAGTATGGATTCTGGTGTGAAGGCCATCAGTACAGCTAGTGACTCTATCAAGAAGTACTTGCCAGTTGTGGTCAAACTCATCTATGTTATTGCCGGTATTGTAGCTGTTCTCGGTGCAATCTCTGTATATCAAGATGAACAATGAGGAACAGGATGTCAAGAAGTCGATCATGATGATCGTCGGTGCTTGTATCTTCCTCATTGCAGCTGCACAGGCATTACCATTGTTCTTCGGTCTCTAAACGATGACACAATGTCGCAAGTCAAGAATGACTATCCCGACTATCTAGTATTCAAGGGGCTTCAAAAGCCCTTGAATTCCTGGGTCTCGAGGAAGATACATTGTTTGGGCAGCTTGCACTGTTGGCGGAGGACTCTTATCTTTCTTGATAGGTTACGTTGTCTTTGGCTTCCTTATAGCCTTGGTCCTTACTCACCATTATCCTCTCTGTAGGAGGTGTTGCCATCTCTCGTCAAACAGCACAAAGGGCTTCATTCAAAGAAAAGTCCGAAAGGCATCTATATTTTTTTGTCGTTCCCTGCATTATTGATAGAAAAACAGTTTTTGATAGTAAATAAAAGAAATACATGATTACAATAATCGTCATATTAGTTTTTGCTTCCGTCCTTTTAGGAATGTTCTTTTCTGTCAAAGCTTTTGGCACAGGAAGCAAACGAGCTAAAATTTTTGAAGACATCTATTTCAGCTTCGAAGATGTCAATGATATAGGCGTTGTCTATACCAAGAAGGGCGATTATTCAGCCATCTTAAAGATGGATAATCCCAGTAAGAAAATATTCAGCCGATACCGAAGGCTATTATGAGTTTACCAATTTACTAGCCTCTGTCCTTCAAGTATTAGGCGAAGGCTATGCTATTCATAAGCAAGACATCTTCGTCCGTAAGAACTTTAATATGTCAAGCATCGCCAGCAAAGAAGCTGATGTAAAGAAGCACTTCCTTTCAGATGCTTATTTCAAGTTCTTCAATGGTCGTCCCTATATAGACTCCGTTACCTACCTCACCATCACTCAACGTGGCCGTACTGGAGGCTTAAAATCCTATAATGCAGATAAATGGCGAGACTTTCAAGTTAAAGTTCAGAAAGTCTACGACCGTTTAAGTAGTGAAAAACATCAACTGTCGTTTCCTTTAACAGCGACGAATGTCAGAGTTCACCGAGCGTTTCTTTTGCTATAGATTTCAAGCACGATGTTGTCTCCATGACAGACTTCAAGGTAGAATCAGAGAAAAATCGGCATGGGCGATGAGCAGCTGAAGATCTACAGCCTTTTGGATGTTGATGATCCTGGTCTTCCAGGTGTTCTTCGTCCCTATGCCGATATTAATGTCAATAACACTGTTATGCCCCAAGATCTTCTTTCCGATTTAAGCATACTTCCTGAAGTAGACACCATTGTTCTACAATCAGGTCATCTTTCTTCCTAATCAGAAGCGAGAGATTATGAAATTGGAAAAGAAGAAAAACCGTCATGCCTCTATCCCCTAATCCAAAACAATCAGATAGCTGTTGAAGACATTAACAATGTCTTAAATGAAGTAGCACGTGACGGTAAGCAATTCGTCTATGCCCATTATAACCTAATGGTCAAGACATCAGCCGACAAAGATCTTCAGAAGGTTACCAATAGTTTAGAGAACCTATTAGCACGCTATAGTATGCACCTATCTAAGCGTGCCTATAACCAGTTAGAGTTGTTTGTAGCCAGTTTCCCAGGCAACTGCTTCGAACTCAATATAGATTATGACCGTTTCTTAACTCTCTCCGAGCCAGCTCTATGTCTCCTTTTATAAGGAACGTCAACAAAAGGGAGACGATACGAACTTAAAGTGTTATTATACCGATAGGCAAGGCGTCCCAATGCCTATCGACGTATCAGGAAAGGAAGGTAAGGTAAGATACACCGATAACAGTAATTTCTTTGTGCTAGGACCTTCAGGAAGTGGCAAGTCTTTCTTTATGAACACCGTCATGCGTCAATACTACGAGCAGGACACTGATATTGTTATTGTAGACACAGGTGATAGTTATGAAGGACTCTGTAGCTACTTTGAGGGTGTATATGTGACCTACTCTAAGGAGCACCCTATTTCTATGAACCCTTTCAAGATAGAGAAGACAGAGTACGAACAAAACTTCCAGGCAAAGAAAGACTTCCTAAGAAACATTATCTTCCTTATCTTCAAGGGCAATGGTGAACCAACAAAGTTAGAGGAGACCATAGTAAATCAAACATTGTTAGAATACTACGAGGAGTACTTTCATCCTTTTGAAGGATTTACTGAAGCTCAGCGAGAGGAGATGCGCCATATTATGGAACTCGAAGACAAACGCACTGGTAAGTACGATGAATATGAAGAAGAGATAGAAAGACGTTATGGAACATCTGAAGACATTGATGATATTACCGATGGCGAAGATGAGTCTAACACAGAACAGTCCCGAGTCAGCTGCAAGTCAAGACAAACGTCAGCAGCGTAATCTTTCGCCTCCGTGATAAGTTGCAAGCCGTCATTGATGACAATGCTGCTACAGAAGGCGAGAAGAAAATGCCAAGAGCCAATCTCTTCGTCTCACTCCCTGAAGTTATCGAGAGTAAATATCTTCAGCATATCAATAGAAAGATAGATAAGAGAGAACGTCAGCGTAAGAAGATGCTGTAACTGAACTCAACTTCAACAGCTATTATGAGTTCGCTATCGAACGCATACCACAGATATTGAAAGAAGCCCACGTCAGCTTCGGGCTATTAATGAGTTTGCGACCATCTTAAAGCCCTTCTACAAAGGCGGAGAGATGGAATATACCCTCAATAATGATATGGACTCTCCCTGTTCAATGAGAAATTCATTGTCTTTGAGATAGACAGATAAAAGAGAACCCAGTTCTCTTTCCGATTGTTGTCCTTATCATTATGGACGTATTTACGCAAAAAGATGCTCTTAAAGGAAGGACGTAAGTGTCTTGTTATTGAAGAGGCATGGAAAGTCACTGCCACCCCGGTCATGGCTACCTATATTCAATACCTTTATAAGACCGCCTCGTAAACACTGGGCAATGGTTGGCGTTGTCACACAGGAGATTCAAGATGTCACCGAGTCCAAGATCGTCAAGGAAGCTATCATTAACAATTCAGGTGTCTTTATGCTGCTTGACCAAAAGCAAGTTCAAAGACAAGTTTGATAACATTAAGAAAAACTTTGGCTCTGACAGATATAGACTGTAAGAAGATATTCACCATCAATCGCTTAGAGAACAAGGAGGGGCGTTCACCCTTTAAAGAAGTCTTCATTAAGCGAGGTCAAGAGGGCGATGTCTACGGCATTGAAGAACCGCCTGAATGTTACATGAGCTATACTACCGAGAAAGTCGAGAAACCTCGCCTTGAAGCTCTATAAGAAGATTTCTACGTTGCGATCACCAGCAAGCCATCGAAGCTTTTTGTAAGAGACTGGAAACGTTCACGTATCAAGAGTTCCTTAGAGTTTGCCAGGAAAGTATTAAAAAGAAAGAAAAGTATTAGACAACAAAAATCAGATATGCGTCGTTTCATAGCTATATTCTTCATGATGATTGTGATGACCAAGTTGTCAGCACAGTCTTACCATGCTGTTAATTTTGATGCAAAGACCGTTGCAGCTATGGGTGCAGCCTATGTTGTAGAGTCAGAAACAGAACGCAGAACACGAGCAGATATAGATTCTATCCTAGGTCATTATACCAAAGCTAGTTTATCTACAGTTGGAACATATTATTCCAAGCGTCAAGACCGCAATGCCATGCGTGATGCAGGTCTTTTCGGTACTGATGAGAACTATTACTATCAGCGTATCCTCTTCTTGGTTAAAGATGGTATTATGCCAAAGCTCATTGTTGTTGCTGCCAAAATGGTTAAGCAACCCGACAATGCCCTTTATTGGGGTCCATACCTCTATAAAACTACCAATAATGTTGAGCAGTTATGCAAGCAGTTTGAGTTAGTTGTTACTAATGGAAAAACTATCCTTCAAAGATGTAACTTTCTTAGTTATCAACGAAAAGCTGCAAAAAAATCTTTGATTTATCCCAGCTTGCAGATGTAAACTGGAAGGAACTCTTAGAGAAGGTTGGTGACTTTGATATGTAAAGCAGCCAAGGAAGGTATATAAGAGTGATATTAACCAAATCGGAGCAGTCCTTGCTTCAGCAGGCAAAGGAGCCGTTGACAGCAATATGAAAGACTTTTTCTGCCCTTGGTCGTATATTCAAATCATCACCTGAAGAGATTTACTAGTTATATCAGAATTTCCGCAACAAATACGAAAATATACGAAATGCAGGAAATGTAAAGAATATCTTGATGAGTGTCCCTACAAGGCGATGATGCAGCAGCAGTAGGACGACTCTTTCAGATAGACAATTACAGTATCACAGGTTATATCAGTAACTATATCAAGGAGCTGCAGGACAGTACTATAAGCAACGTTGGTACATCTATTCTGATGATAGTGGCAGTAAGGTTCTTTGTGACTACAAGCCCAAGGCCGAAGGCGGTCAGAATGACAAATGGAATGGGTGGTTGCGTTTTATTAGTCCACGTGATAATGAGTATTGTCATGTCTTAACCTCTTCAGAGATGGCATCCGCTAAGACAGAATCCTATCGTCATGCAAGATGGAATCAGGCAAAGGTCGATAAGTACAACAAGGAACATCCTGGACACCATGCCACCATCACATATGTGTTGCAGCATGAAAAACCGTAGAGAATCCTATAAGAATACTGCTTGGGGTAGCAGGCATCACAAGCGTCACTGTTTCTATGCCTATGCTATCAAAGTTGTAGACTCTTGGAGTATCAAGCATGAAGTGTATGAGGAGTTTTTCGATTCCCAGTCTATGGACGAAGAGACATTCAGAAATCGTATGGAGAGTCAACTAAGATATTACAACAGCTTAGAGCAAGACAAGCCATCTTCCGAGCGTGTAACCTATAAGTTAGGCTTTGGCGACAAGAAGTTCTACACTATGGCTGACGAGAACAAGATGAAAGGCTGTAATTCCGTGACTTTCCTTTCCAAGTGCGACGATGGAGCCAATGTAGCAGAAGGCTCATTCAACTGGAAAGAAAACGGCAAGCAAGGCAAATCCTTAGAAGACCCCAAGTCAAAGAACTTCGCTTTAGACTATACCCAGTTAAGTTCCAATGACTCAAAAGAGCTGCAAGATAAGAAGAAAGGCTATGAAGCAGATATCGAAAATCTCCAAAAGCAGATAAGAGCCAATGATAATAAGCTAAACAGCTTAATAACACAGATCAACCAAGCCAAGATGGCTCACAACGATAAGAAAGTCAGTGAGCTTCGTGCGCAATACGATAATCTCAATGCGGAGCAGGGAACACTCAAAAGCCAGCTGTCACAGGTACAAAACGATTTAGCACAGATAGAAGATGCTATAGCAGAGTACTATAAGGATTTAAGTGAGGACACAGGCGGTTCTTACAGAATTAATTCCAATATGAGAGAATTGGAAAGCTCTTTCAATTATCTTGGCAAGATGCTGGCGAATGGGTCAATGGTGAGAATCAATACACTTTTTGTCCGTCATGCCTACAGTTCACAGATGAAAGCCAATTTGACCTACACGTGCAGTACTGACACTACAAAAGAAGCCACAGTACCTTATAGGTATCCGTATCCACCGTGCCATTTTTGAGTGTTGATTATAAGCTCTCTGCAGCCTACTCATCCGAGAATGTTATTGAGACGATGAATCTTGATATGAGCTTATCAGAGAAAGAGCGAGCAGACAAAGTCAATGAGCGTCAAAAAGCAGTTGATGAAAGACCTCCTGACTGTGCTATCAGCGTCAAGCACAACTATGGTAGGGATGTAGCAGAAGAAGATGACCCCTGATGCAATCCATCTGTTATGGGCTAGCGACCGATTTAGATGTGGCAAGAGAAGTTGAATACCAGCTTAGCAATATCTACTCCCAGTTAGTACTCATCGAGAAGGTCATGAATGACCGTCAAAGAGTCAAAGACTTTCTTACCAATAATTATCTGAAGCCCATCACAAGGAAGTCACGAGGCACGATAGCCGAATATGCGCTAGGGACGTTGGCAAGAAGCCAGCGACGAAGCCAAGAAGACTTCAGCTTCCCCAGCAGAGAAACCCAAAAAGGAAAAACTAACAGATAAAAAAAGTCATAGCATATATGAACAAATGCTTATACATATTACTCACCTGCCTTTTGTCTTGGCCTTCCAAGAGAAGTGAGGATCCATTCCAGTATGCCTACCGATCCTGTTTCATTAGAAGCCATGATTTATAATCATAAGACCATTAAGGCAGTATTAGAGTTACGTGTGCTTGCCGAGGAAGGTGTACGAGCGTATCACAAGAAGAGCATGAAGACAATGGAGGATCATGAAGCGGTAGCTAAACGGTTAGACAAATACAGAAAATGCTTTGAGAAGATAGACTTCATTTTGAATGCCACTGCAACAGGCTTTCACACCTATAACAGTTTCCAAAACTGTAAGAGAAATCTCACCTCCTACTATAAGCTCCTTGACACCTATACAAAAGAGATCCTACTTCATGGAGCCGTTTGGACGAGTGACACTACCATTCTCTATACCAGTCAACGAGCTGTAGAGGGAGTATCCCATGAAGCAGACCGTTTATGGAAATCTTATGTAGAGCTTGCAGCTGTCATAACAGGTAAACGGAATTGTACCACTGCAGATATGATGTTGATTTTGGATGACATCAATCTCTGTATTGACGGTATAGAAGCCTCTATAAGAAACGCTTATATGGAGCTATGGGCATATATGACAGTCAGAATGGGCTTTTGGAAAAAAGACTATTATCTGGCCCGAAGTATTAAAGACATTGCTAATGATGCCCTTGGACGCTGGTTAGGCAACTCAATGGAAGCCTTTCAGTGTTTAGAGCAGCACAAATCATACTACCATGAGCCTTTAGGCGGTGGTGGTCTTATTGGAGGAAGACGTTATAATTAAAAAAAATTATTATGCCGAGAAAGAGAATATACATACTATCCATATTGCTTTAGCATAACCCTTTCAGTATTCAGTCAGGGTTATGTACAGGTGACCAAGAATCACGAGGAGTATATCATGCAGCAGTTCACCACTATGGAGACTGGCAGGTGCACTCACCCACGTTTTTTTACTATAACGCTTTGCACAAGAAATATCAGCGCACTGCTAATGTAGAGAACAAGCAGCTGTTCCGTCTTCACATGAAAGCACGAGTTGCCGATGAGAAAGTCTATGCAGACAGCATTGACTCTGTAACCATGCGTCGTGCCAAGATAGAAGCGATGAATATTATCGACCGCCAGCCGTTGACCGATACAGCATGGCCAGTTGAGAAAAGTAAGATAGAAGGCAAGCTATCCATTTTCCAAAGTAACATCAACAATATCATGCCCTATGGTGGAACATCAGAAGACTATCGTCAGTGGAAGAATATCTACAACTGTATACAGACAGCTATCAAGGTCACACGAGAATCCTATCAAGATTCCGGTAAGAAGAAACGAGAGTACCTTGCCATCTACAAAGACATTGTAGGCAGGAACTATCATCTCACCCAGCTTCTCTTGACATGGAACAGTATCAAGAAAGCCAAGGAGATGCAAAAGAACAGCAAACCACCCCCAGCGATTGACTTCTATTCGCACCACTGCTTTTGACGCTATGAATCGTTGGAAAGCAGCCATGGCAGTAGACGGTTTTTCTCCAGGAGGAAAGAGAAAATGATGTAAAATAAAATAACAGCAAATTCAGCCCCACAAAATCATCTTGGTAAGATGCCTCCTTAATAATCTATACCAGGAATACACTGAGGGGTATAGGGGGCGAGAAGCCCCTGAAAGAGCGAAGCCAGGTGATATAGACAAAAAGGACAATAAAAGAAATAAGTAAAAAAATAAATATTAATGCTAACAAGTAACGAAAGGAAATTATGTTAATCAGCTACATTATTTTTTTAGCTGCCCAAGGCGGATTATCAGAAGGCGTACAAGGATTAAGCAGTACGATTTCTGACCCTATCCCAAAACCATTGGTGTAGACCCTTTGAGGAAGACATAGACAATGTTGTGTTCCAGACCAACGAGTTCCTATGTAATCCTGACTTTATTGGCAACCAAGGTCCATTTTGGTGGATCTTGCAGATGAGTATGGCTTTAGGCGCACTCTTCTCCATCATTGTAGGAGCCAACATTGCTTATAAGATGATGGTCAAAGGCGAGCCTATTGACGTTTTCAAAATCCTCAAAGTAATGGGTATTGCTTTAGTTATGATTTTTTGGTATCCCCCAAGCATGACAGGTATGGGCAGCAGCAATGCGAGCATCCTTGATGCGTTGGCATACATTCCAAACTGTATAGGTAGCTATACCCACGATCTCTATGAAGCTGAAGCTACCCAGGTCAGTGAGAAATACAATGAACTCATGCCTCTTATCAAGAAAGCGTGATGATATGTATGAGAAGGCTGCAGAAGGAAGCTGCTGCGGAAGCGATTAAGAAGCCTGCAAGTATGGATGCCATGGGTAACCAAACTTCAAGCGGTGAAGTCGTAAAAGGTGTAACCGATGCAGCCAAAGCCGAAAAGAAAGTCTACTTTTGCAGGACTTGTTATCGCCTTTGATAAAGATCATGATGTTCCTTGCACTGGTATTATATCGAGTCGGTTGGTGGGCAACCATTTTCTGCCAGCAGATACCCTAGGAATGCTCACGATCTTGGTCCTATCCAATGGGCTTTCTCCGTACTGCCCAAGTGGGAAGGAGCCTGGGCAAAGTGGCTTATCCGTTACTTAACGGTTCATTTCTATGGAGCCATGCTCTATTTTGTAGGCTTTTATGTACTCTTACTATTTGACATAGTTATCAGTATTCAGGTTGAGAACCTCACCGCTATCACCTCCTCACAAGGTACTATCAACGGTTATGTACAAAGTGCTTTCCTTACCTGCGGTTACCTCCTTGCAGCATCAGTAGTAGCATTAAGATGTCTTAACTTAGTTCCTGACCTTGCAGCCTGGATGATTCCTGAAGGCGACACAGCCTTCTCAACGAGAAACTTCGGTGAAGGTGTAGCATCTTCCGTTAAGGGAAGTGCCATGTCCGTTATGGGTAAAGTTCTTTAAAGTAGAAAAGTTATGGCAGTATTAAAGAAATTAGAAAAACAAGATAAAAGCTCGTCTTAATCGTTTCCTGTCTCTTCCTTATTGGATGTATCGTCATCAGCTTAGGTAGTATCTTTGCGGCAAGAGGCATGGTAGCCGATGCCCACAAGAAGATCTATGTTCTTGACGGTACAGTCCCTATCTTAGTCAAGCAGACTACGATGGATGAGACCTTTGATGTAGAAGCAAAGAGTCATATCGAGATGTTCCATAATCTCTTCTTCACCTTGGCTCCTGATGATAAATATATCGACTACACCATCAAGAAAGCAATGTACTTGATTGATGAATCAGGACTGGCCCAGTACAACACCCTGAAGGAGAACGGCTTTTATAACAACATCATTGGAACGAGTACGATATGCAGCATCTTCTGTGACTCCATCAAATTAAACAAGAAAGACATGTCTTTCACTTACTATGGTCGCCAGCGTATCGAGCGACGCACGAGTATCCTCATGCGTCAGCTTATTACTGCTGGTAAGCTCCGCCGTGTGCCACGTACCGAGAACAACCCTCACGGTTTCTTTATCTATAACTGGCGCACCATAGCCAATAAAGACCTTTCAGAGACACAGAAAGCCAATTACTAACTTATCAAGCAAGCAAAAATTATGGGAATAAAGAAAAATGATTATGGGCGAGCCAATGCCTCGATAAGAACGATCCAAAATATAAAGACCGTTATGAAAGAGAAGTAGAAGCAGGCAGGCATTTGCTGGACAAGACAGGTATGAACTGGCTTTGCTATGAAGATACAAATATGGGGCCAACGGCCACCGTAAGGCTTTTCTTAGCCCTTGTCTTTGGTATTGTTATAGGCTGCTTTGCGCTTAACATCATTGGCATGGTCCGCAGTTACAACGCTTCCAAAAGCACCGTTCTACGGCTGTAGAACAAGTCGATTCAGCATTACGTCAACGTCACATCATCAATAGAAGATAACATGGATGTAAAGAAAATAAATTTTTAGGATAAGAAATATGTCTTTCCAGCCATACTCTATCCAATAGTCTTGTTCATAGGCTATTTTGCCATAGACATGGTTCAGACCGATGTCTCTGACAACGATCCACGCCTAAAGACTACGGATTATCTCAATTCTGATCTTCCTGAAGCCAATACCGACAGTGTACTTGGTGGTAAGTTAGATAATGCCGAGCGAGAGTATGGTCAGATTAGTGACCTATCGGGAGTAGATAATGTAGAAGACGACCGTGATTCAATCAATAAGAAAGAAGACTATCAGTCACAATATAGCGAGCAAGAAGCCGAGCGAATCCGCCAGCAGCAACAGCAAGCGCAGATGGAAGAAGAGCGCAAGCTCCGCAGCATGCAGCAGCGTGTTCGTCAAGGTGGTGGTTCACGTCGAGCATCAGTGACAATTTCTGTCGCTCCCTGTCTCTGATTCCGAGATAGAACAATATGAGGATCGTAGGCGACAGCGTCAATTAGAGCAGATTAATAAAGATCTCCGAGGCTTTAGGGAAGGCAATTCATCCTCACGAAACGCTGACTATAATGGCAATGGTTCTTATAATGGTTATGAGAGCGAAGATGGACTCCCCACAGCAGGATTAGGAACACAACAGCAATAGTAGTGCTAATAACTATGGGAGCGACAGTAACCATACAAACGGCTCTACACCTTCAAATAATGAGTCAAACTGAAAGTAGTCAGGCAGAAGGAGAAGTTGAGAAAAGTTGTTAAGAAGGTAAAAACTGCTTCCGAATACTTCAACACAATCACCTCTTCTTCAGCTGAAGAGTCTAAGCTTATTAAAGGCCATCATTGATGAAAAACGTCAAGGCACAAGAAGGCAGTCGTGTACGTCTCCGTCTACTCGATGATGTAGAGATTGAGTGATCTTACTATTAAGAAAAGGCACCTACCCCTATGCCCCAGGTATCAGGCTTCGGGACAACAGCGAGTAAAAAGGAAAATGTACAAAGTATCTTCTATCACGATGATATTATTCGAGTGAGTTTGTCTATCTATGACACTGACGGCCAAGAAGGCCTTTATGTTCCACTCTCCACTTTCAAGGAGACCTCGAAAGAGATACTAGGTTCTGCTACCCAAGGAGGTACAAACATAGTAAATAATAGCACTTCCTCTACAGGTATCAAAGGCTGGGCAAATCAAGCAGTACAGAATGCCTCACAACAGGTGATGAATGCTGTAAACAAGGTTGTTCGTAGAAACAGGGTAAAACTGAAATACGGCACCATTGTCTATCTGATAGATGGAAGTGGGCAAGAAAAGAAACAAAGTAAATAAATGCTAACAAGAAACAATAAAGACATGAAAACTTTTAAGCAGCGATTCTTCGCACTCTTTACCATGTGCACCACTATGTTAGTGGCTGCACATGCACAGAAGACCTATTCAGATATGGAAGCTCTTACTGTTAATGAAAACGTCTCTACTATCATCACTGCTTCCGAGCCTATCCGTTTGGTAGACATCTCTACCGATTCTGTAGCTGGTGATAACCCCTTAAACAATGTTATCCGCATCAAACCCAAGAGTGGTAATCACAGTGACGGTGAGCTTTTAGGTATTGTTACCATTATCACCGAGCGTTACAGAGTACAGTATGCACTCATCTATACTCATCGCCTGCAAGAGGCTGTCACGGATAAGGAAGTCGAGCTTGTTGAGCGCAATGCCTTCCATAATCCAGAGGTCAGTATGTCTACCACTGATATGGCAGCTTATGCTATGAAAGTATGGAACTCTCCTGCTAAATATCGTAGCACATCGACAAAAAAGGATAAGATGACGATGCGTTTGAATAATATTTATGTAGTAGGAGATACTTTTTCATAGACTTCTCCATAGAGAATAGAACCAATTTGCCTTTTTGATATTGACGAACTCCGAGTAAAGCTCGAAGATAAGAAGCAAGAAAAGTCAACTAACGTACAGGTCATTGAATTAAAGCCGGCTTTCATTCTTGACCGTTCTGTTAGGTTCCGCAATGGATATCGTAATGTGATAGTCCTAAAGAAGATGACCTTCCCAAATGACAAGGTACTTTCTTTAGAACTATCCGAAAAGCAGATTAGCGGTCGCACTATCTCTTTGACGTTAGACTATGAAGATGTGCTTAGTGCTGATTCCTTCGATACACTGTTACTAAAAGAGCAATAGAAAGGAAGTCTTATGAAACATTTTAGAATAAAAACCATCATATCAAAAGCATTTCTCCTTTTACTCTGTTTCATCGGTTGTCCTACTCTTCAAGCTGGTGCACAGACTCATGTCGATCATGTTATGATAGATATAGGAGCCTCTTATCCGAAAGGATTAGAAGGTACAATAGCCTATGAGCATGAAATGAACTATCATAATGCGATGGAGTACTTTGCCAGCTACTATATCAAGTATGACAAAGATCCCGAAGCTGGTTATGTCACAAAGAACTCTTTTTGGAAGAGCTATAATATGTGGACAGTGGGACTTGCCTATAAGACATGCGTTGTACGAGGTAAGAACTCCCACGGCAACCTAAGAATAGGAGTTAGTGGAGGTAGTGATTTACACCAGGCAGTAGGTGTTGGTACACTTGGCTATGAACATACGTTTAATCTCTATAATGGATGGAGTGTATTCTTTCAGGTTAAAGAAGATGTATCGTTAAGAGGCGAAGATCTCTTTCGTACTGGAGCCACCCTTGGCGTAAAGATTCCACTATAATTAAGAGAACTATATTGATGCCTTTGAGCAGCTCTCTGCAGAAGTTGAGCTTTTCAGCAAAGAAGAAGATAGTATTGTAGCGATGGTTCCGCACTTTCATCAAGTAGGAATGATGCCCCACATACATATTCTCCATCAGCGAAAGACTAGAAGAGCATGATATCTTACAAGATTATATTCTAGAAGAGTTAAGTTAGCAATATGATTAAAAGTAACACAATCAAAAAAAGAAAGAGCATATCTATCTTACGTGTGCTGAAACTTATTCGTAGGATTATAAGTATAGCTCTACAAAGTTCATCACCAGCGTTCACACAGCAGAAAGCAGTATTATAACTGGTGTTTAGTTATAATGACCACAATGCTCGTTGGCTTTAGCTCTGTGATGAATATGAGCCAAAAGACAATACGATTCATGTAGGCTATGTCTTATGAAGACCATAGTTGTATGCGTCCTGAAAGACTATTTCCGTCAAAGCAAACAAAAAGGTATTGGTGTTGTCTTTTGCAGAGCAGACAAAAGATCATCCTCTTATGGCTGTTATGTTAGAAGAAATCAATAATGCGTTCTGTGACTCACTCGGCTTATCTAATCGGCATAGTGGAAGCCTTACGGCTTTTTGATGGTGCTGTCAATACACGAGCTATGCAAAAATAGCTATCTCACAGAAGCTAAGAAAGGCAGTCCCTCTGCTATGCAACTCTTTCATTTTCATGGAGGAGGGCAGAGTGATTACCTCCCCAGCGTTGCAGAGCAGCGTTTACTCATCGCTTCAGCAAAAGTATTAAATCCCATCATTGAGCAGTTAGAGGCACGCCTATAGCTTTTAGATGGTGATTGCTGGTACTGACATCTACGGAAGTTGCTGGCAACAATGGAAAGCAGGCATGGCTTTTGCTCTGCAGCCAATGGTGGTATCATAGAGACACCAAAGACTGAGAAGCACAAAGCACGTGCTATTATTCAAATAAATTATGGTAACTAAAAATATCCACGCTTATGGGATGGTTAACAGAACTCGGTAAAGCAGCTGCCAAAGCTGCAGAGAAGCCTCTTGCAAAAGTTGGCGTAAAAGTAGCAGAAAATTCTGTTGAAAATGCAGAGAAGTCCGTCGGAAGGGCATTGGCTAATGCTGCCATGAAAGAAGGGACGATATGCTTCCCAAGGCTACTATGCCAAATGGATTGAATCTATGGGTGAGAAAACTGTTAAGGTAGAATCGGATTTAAGGCTTGGGAAAAGACCCTTCCTAAGTTTAAGACAGGTTTTAAGACTGCGGAACATATTGGAAGTAGAGGCACCTTAAATGCTGAAAAAGTAGCTCTTCATGGTTCCAAATCAGCAGGAGAGGCGGTTGTTCATGGCATTAAGACAGGAGAGAAGATTGCTGAAGAGACTGCCAAGAGAACAGCTATTCTCAATAGGGAGGCACTGAAGCGAGCTGCAAAGGTCGGTTATTCAGAAGGTGGTAAGATCATCAATAAGACAGCTGGCTGGGCAGGGCAATACGCAAAGTACACAGCCAAACACCCTGTAGCCAGTCTCATCCTCTCATCTGTTGCTTATCATCAAATATCTGGTCGCACCCTTCTTCCCTGATTTGATGAAAGCTATGGGTGGTAATGATGCAACCAAAAAGGTCTTATTGGTGTTTTAGGGTGAGACAACACTAGGCAAGAAAGTCGATAATCAGGACAAGAGGTCGGTATGATGAGCAATCTTACAGACGTTCTTTTCGGTGAAGGCAGCTATGACAGACTCAGATACCAAGTAGACGCCATAGGAGGGTGAAGCTGTAGGATTATATAAAGATGTTAAAGGCGGTGTTTTTCCTGTTGTAGGAGAAGGTGCTAACCTCTATGAGTCAGGAAAGGAACAAATAGGAAGCTACTTTACTGGTAACGGAAATGGTTTCTAATGGTACTGGTGGTTACTATGATCCTTCAACTCCACAATACCCATCAACGGCACAGATGATGGGAGAAAGTTCTCCACAGGTATGTAAGGAGGGCAAGTTCAACAGGGAGGCATTACTGGAACTATGATGAATGGTGTAAATCAAATTTCCCATGAGCTAACAGGTGGTAATGTCTCCAAGATGAACTTAGCATCTCTATCCCTGTCTCTTATATGATGTTTGGTCCTTTTCGGTTGGTTAGGTAAGATGGCCAGTTTGATGTTAGGTGGTATGACCATGCGTAATATCAACCATCGCCAGGCAGAAAACCAACCCCTACAGCAAATGCCGCGCTATGCCACCGCCCCTACCATGTCGGAAGATCGACCACGTCTCCAATTAGAAATGCCGACCGAGGAAGAGCCGACTGTTCGTCGTTCACGTGGCATTTAGTAAGAACATTCAGTTAAACTAACAAGTATAAATTATGGAAATGACAGATTATAAGGATATGCTCTTAGAGTCGGCAAGCGGCTTTATGATGCCCTTTGCCCTTGAAGATATGGAAGAATTAAGTGTTATTCTTCCTTTCGGTGAGCAGACACATCCAAAGACTGGAGAAAGATTCCAACATAAAGGTATAGACTATGCCATTAAAGATCGTCCCCTCTATGCTATAGCAAGCGGTATGGTTATCGGTGCAGGTCATGACGCTGTACATGAGAATTATATTATCACACGCTATGGAAAGTACGAGATTACTTACGGCCACGTGTCAGAGGCTTATAGTCCTTATGGTACAAATGTCAAGGCAGGGCAAGAGATAGCCCATGCAGGCGATTTCCTTCACTTAGGAGTACGCTTTAATGGTAAGGAACTCAATCCTGAAAACTTTCTTGCTATGATATGGGCAAATATCCAGCAGTTAGCAGCTATGGGTATCTCTCAACAGCCCACCAATGAAACATTAGGTAGCAAAAAGATTACAACCAAGTATGATAATTGTCAGGATGAGATTATAGCCTTAATGCTCCGCTATTTGCCTACTTATATGAATGAACTTCGCACAAAGGTCTATACTCCGCCTAAGAAGATGGAATCTTCCCTGCGTAATATCCTTTCACAAGCAGCTGATAAGAATTACTTCTATGAGAGCATTCCCAATTTGAGTAATCCACTCGGTCTGTCTGATCGAAGTGCACCGCTCGTTGAAAAGATACAGGAAATTCTTATTGAAGACTTCCTTAGCTTTTTGGCGTTGCGTCAAGGCATCTATCCTTCTTCGTGGGATGAGACTCAAAAAAAAAACTTTCTGAAGAAGCTGCCTCAAACGGCATGATGGTTGATCCTCTAGAAAATCTGGAAATAGATATACATAGCTATGACATCAGCCGTGAAGCCTCCGTCTACTTTGATACGCCAGGTACACGTTGTTGGACTAAGGCGTGGTTTAATGGGCGTGACAAAGGAGAAAAAGGCAATAGAGATAAACCGTCAGTTAGCCCTCAAATTTATCAATGACGAAATCTTACTTGATGACTGGCTCGCACGTTTCTATCCAAAACAAATGAATGTCTGTCATAAGGCTATCGAGCAGGCACGTAAACAGTTATTAGGCATATAATATCTACTTTTATGGCAAATAAGAACCAACATTTTCGAGAATTGAGTATTGCTCGTCAATACTTCAGCAGATATTGTGCACCTGATTACGAAAGACTACAACTATTACCAACGCAAGCAGCATGAGGAATACTCAGGCCTATAATGAAGATGCACCAGCTTATCTCGGTGCAGGTTCCGTCATGCAGACCATGGTGTGTACAGGGCCGCTAACATCGCAGCCCAGTCATCAGGGAAATGGAGTAAAGATGAACTCGATAATTTCATTGATGGTGTGGTCAATAAGATTATATCCAATAAGAATTTTTCAAAAAGGATTGGGGTAACCTCATTGATAGGTATCAGAGAATCCCTTTATTGCAAAAATTAGGTACAAAGGATATGTCAGAGCAGCTGAAGCCTTAGGCAAGGCAGAAGGACGAAGTTCGTAGACCCGCTAGTTCACTATGGACAGATACGCTTTATGGAACTTGTCAAACTCCACTTGGCTCGTGTAAATATGCCAAAATCCTCTATGGAGTATATTTTGAGGGAAACAGTCAATAGTTCTTTATTCTCTACCTTAGGACAAAGCTTTATGCGTGCTCGTGATCTTTCTCCAGCAGAGGAAGAAGTAATGACTTGAGGCAACAAGCTACATAATCCGTCGAAGATAGAGAAAGCAAGTGCTTTTCGTTTTTGGGGCTGTGTTAGATGCCCCAGCTCTTGACGGAGTGGGTTCTTTAGCTGCTGTTCCTGTAAAGGGAGCCGTCAAAGGTGCAGGTAATCTCCTTGCAAGAAAAGGTATCATAAAAGCTGGTTCCTGGCTAACAGAACAATCAGCTTTTAAAAGTAGCTTCCAAGGCATCTTATGTTAAAGGCTTTGCTACCAGTGCTGCTATAGATTCAGGGGTTAACTATTGGGCTTCATCAAAGGTTGGCATTGATACGGCAAAAAAGTCTTATAGTAAAACAGTGTTTGGCAATGAAGACACTCTAGACAACTATCAAAAGAAAGGTGCTGGGTATAAGAGGAATGGTACAGAGTATATCTCAAATGTCAATGATGGCTTAGGGTAAAAAGATAAAGGTTGGTCCTATGCGCCCCTCATGTCAGTAATACTGTTACCAACATGGATTCAAACCACCTTTTAACAGAGGCAAGAGGCAATTCCAGGAAACTCCTAAAGTCTGTAGCTACCATGCTAAGCAGTCAGGCTCTACCTTATAAAGATCAAGCTACTATTCCTGGATGGATGTTACATAAGACATCGAAACAGTGCCGTGCCTTCTCTAGTTCGTTTCTCTCTATGGCCAAACAGATGTCCGAGCAAGGTTTACGAGTATATAATATAAACGGTAAGAATATGACCCTTGCACAGGTCTCACAGCGTGCTGGAGACTACGCTAAGGCAGCTGTTCTTATTGATCAAGCCAATGCAGAGAGAAAAGCAGCTAGGGCTGCCGCTTTCAATAAGCAAAATACGACCCAGCATCAGCCTATAATTAAAACGTCCTCGATAGAGCCTGCCAAGCAACAGCCTATAGTCAGTAGCACAATGAGTTCTTCAGCTCAAAGCAATACCGTACCATATCAGAATTTACCCCCGACGGTACCACAGGAGACTCCTGTAGCACAAGTACAGCAGGATGGGGCTATACTTAGATAATGCAGGACTAAATGGCTTTTGGGGACATCACAAAGAATTTAGGCTATGTGATAGCTATGCTTCCTGATATGCTTATTGGTATGTTTACAGGTAGGAATGAGTCCTTTACATTAGGGAACAATATTATACCATTAGCAGCTATTGCAGCAGGTCTATTTAGTAAGAACCCACTGTTAAAGTTAATGTTCCTCGGCTTTGGAGGCATGAATCTCCTAAACAATGCAGGTCATGAAATGTTAGGAGTGCCACAGCCATCAGCTCCCAGGAAAAACTATAAGCAATATGATGATGATCCACTCAACCCACGTCTAAGCAACGTGGCATTGAAAGGACGATCATTAATAGCAGATATCGACAATCAACCTGTTGTTATAAATATTTCTGACACAGCAGTAGACGCATTTGAAAAAAAGCCCCTACCTTTGAACACGCTTGCAAATGCTGTGTTAAGAAAGTATGACGAAAACAGAGCTTCAGCTGCTAATAGCTATGACAGAACTTTAGCTTCACAGGAGGAAACAAGAGCAACAGCGAAGTTATGGATTGAAATAATTTCTTTACTATCAATACTTGTTAGCACCCCTGCTGGCGTAGAATAAGTTGCGTCGGTGGGGGTTTACTATAATAAAAAGTGGAGAAGAATAATTCTTCCCACCCAGTATTTGAATTGAGACTATACTAAACACATTATTTTTATAGATATGTTTTTAATGAGTAAGAGAATTATTCATAATCAACCTTTAATGTTTTTCTCGTTCAAAAGTAGTTGAACTTTGGAGTAACAGCTTCGTAGGTTGTAGTACTATCAACCAGTTTTTAAATTTTCAAATGAAACTTTCTTTCTAACTAGCCATTTCCTATATTCTCTCTTGGTTGAAGTAATTCCCATCCATGCACTTGCAGATAAGCTAACCCCCTCCATCATATTTTTACGACAACAGCTTTACCATTATCGTTTTTCAATATAGAAGATCTTTGCTGTGCATTATCTCCAGGAGTAATCATATTACAAAGCATTGTTCTCCATTAGCTTTTATTTGCCCAACGTACTTCAATCACATGAATACATATAATAGTCTCTCTGTGTATCAGGTGTAGTATTGCCCTGTGCCATACTATTTAATGTGATTCCCATGAGTAGAGCTACAAGGAAAAGTCTTATCTTCTTCATAACCTATAAACGTTAATGAGTACGCTAACGAAAGCGTACCCATGATTAATAATTTATTTTAGAATAACTTGATGATGATCATGTGACCACCCATAGCATCCTTATAGTTGCTATTTCTTCTGCCACTCTTACGGCTATTACCACCGCCAAGTGCAGCCTTTATTCCTGCTCCAAAGATGCAGGCACATACTGCTAATTCAATCATAATAATTTCCTTTCTATCATTTTAAGTTCAGTAATATCTACTTACAAAGTTATTAATTTATTTTTCAATTTACAAAATATTTATCTTATTAAATACGTCAAAGTTTTTATTTTTAGGGAGGATGCAAAGCTTTTACAGCCTCCCTGCACACGCAATTATTTCTTTTCTCTTCTTTGGTAGTACCCACCCTCTTTGTTCTGCTACAGCTTGGTTAAACGTCATCCATACTTTTTCATCCAGGAACTCAAAGTGCATTGTACCTTTCTTAAAGGCCTTCACTCTAAAGAAAGCCCAATTAAACCAAGTCCCCCTATTGAGTTTCATTATCATACAAGAACTGTCCTATATCAGGTATAGCATCATAATTCTCCAGTAATATAGCAAAGAGCTTTAATCACGTCTTGCATCATCGTATCATGACTCGAATAGCTACGCTTTACAAAGGGCGTCTGGCCACTGTGCATCGTATGAAGTCATACCAGGCACAATAAATTTCTTATTCACCATATAGTTAGCATTTGTCTTCCACGTCTCTCCAGCAGTAGAGTTTTCAGAAGAGAAAGAGCAAAATCACATCAAACGCTTCTAATAGAGCTGTATCCATTCGCTGCTTTGTGGTTTGCATAACCATGTTCAGCACCTGGTAAATATTGTGCATGGTGAAAGGCACATTTGTTTGCTGTTCCACGAATTTATTTATCTGCTCACGTAATTTCTGTGTGGCATACTTTTTCCATGTTGAGTTTACCAAAGATTAACCTCAATAATACTTTTGCAAAAGCTTTCTATATTGTTGATGACTTACATGTACCACCGCATTTGAACCATCTACAACTGCACATTTAACAGGCAGGAAGCGGTTTCCGTCGCCATTAAAACAAGCAATAGAATTTATCTTCTCGGCAGCTGCCATTGTTTTCGTCGAAAAAGGCGTACAGCAGAGATATATCGGTTAACCATATCACGCACCACATTATATTGTACAAGTCCTTCTGTCTCGTTTGTATCAAGTATATCTGCTTCATTTGAAAACATATAGTCTGCAAACTCTTCTACTCCTTCACCTTCCTTGTAGAGTTTGACCATACTAACTGTAACATCAGTGTTGCGTTCTGCATCTTCAAAGACACTGCCCAGATATTCTTCGCAACCATAAAGCTCTATAGTTTCAATCAATTTTTCTTTTGAGCTATTACGCTCCCATCCTCGACTAACACTATGACTATTACATAGTGCAATGATTACACATCCTGCTGGTGCTATCTCAAAAAGCATGAAGAATATGTGTGATACAATCAGAGAAAGGCTGATTCATTACGATATAATCTACATGACTAACCTGTTCAGAAGTAACAGAAAGAAAGTCAGCTGCAATAATATCACATTTGCCAGTCAGCAGTTTCTTTAGGTTTTCGTCCTTTTTCACATGCAATCACTCTGCCAGCTCCATTTTGCTTTAAGCCAGTCTATAATGTTTCCCTTGCCTGCAGATGGTTCAAGAATTGTCTTTCCAACAAAGTTCTCACCCATCATCATAGTGTTTATTACTCTACTGGTGTAGGGTAGAAATCTGCAGTTATTTGTAAAAATATTCATAGTGTCTTATTTTTAATTATCTGTTTATTCGTCTATCAATTCTCCATTCTCGCCAATCCAAAGCATTGCCCCCTCACCGTTCCAGTAGAAGTCGAACGCCCTGTTCAGAGGGTTGTATATACCCTCAACAATAGTTCCTCTTTGAGTCCTTAATCTCGGCCAAATACCATTTGCCCGCTTCGGTAACAACCTTTACTCTTGCTTTTTGCCTTGTAGCTCATCTTCTTCTGTATGTTTCAAAGTTATACATATTTTTCATCACAATGTGGGCAGTAGAAAGGATAATCCAAAATCCTCTCATATTGTACTGCATGACCGCATTTCACACAATAGCGATACGTTCGCTTCTTAGGATTTGCTTGTTTCATAATCTTTTGTTGTTTTGAATTAAACGGTAAAGTCATTCACGAACTGGCGTTCAATTACAACTTCAAAGTCCCTATTGTTGCATGAGGTTTGTCTCCACTGTCTAAGCTGCTTAGCATCCTCTTCGGTTAATGAAAGAAAATCTACCATTATACGAATAGTCTCCTCCATATTCTCACCAATGTAAACAAGTTCCCTTGTCTTGACAGTGTGCCAAGCATCAGTCTGATAAACCAAAAAAACAAGTCTCTTTTCCATTTTTCTTGTTGTTTATTTGCTGATTATTTCTTTGTTCTCATTAACCTTACCATTCAGTATATCAGGTAACATCTGAAAAATTCTCTACTGTGGAAAGAGGGAAAGCATATTGATGTATATACCAGCTATTATTAAAATTTACGCTATGACACACAAGGAAAGTCCCTCCTCTTGCAGTTTATATACTAATATTCCAGCACTCTTTTTGAAAGCACGTACCCCAGCGCATAATGCACACGCTTGCAATTTCATTTCTATCCGTCTCTAAAACCAATCATAGACTTTTGCAGACCTTGCCGTTTACATAAACAGCGAAAAATATATCTTTTTGTTCATACTAATCGAGTGCTAAAGGGTTTATAATTAATTTCGGGCATCCTGATTCTCAACCTTATTAGGTTTTTTTGGATCTTCGACCCGAACTATTCGGTGTAACCGTCATCTCGAACCTTTTATGTAAGGTAAGAGTACTGGCTAAAAAGAAAGTAAGGCAAATAATTGATCGATAAATTTTTCAGGAAACCGCAATCTATTTGATTTCGGAGGGTCTTGAAAAATTTATTGTCAATAAGGGGCTGGTATTTGCCGTGTTTCCTGGCAGTACTACCTTTGCATCTAAAAGTCGATAGATGACTACAAGTGGAGAGAGAAGTGAGTGGCCGAGAATAGAGACAAAATGAAAATAGAACTAAGTCAAAGTAAAAAGTACCACCGGTACAATATAGATATGTTTTTAATCAAAGTATATAGGTGTATTCCTTTATAGAGATATATAATATATCACTATATACAACAATACACCTATATGTATATACATATAGAATATAAGTCTTGTATAGAATAGCCTTTCCCTCAACAAGGATAGTGATAGTTGTGAAAGATTTTTTAGTATCTTATCTATTCTTTCACAAAATAATAAAAGCTACATTTTTAACATAAAACCCTCTGTAACCCATTGAAAAGGTTTTGAAAACGTTAATATAAGAGTTTTATTTTTGAGGGTGTTTTTCTGCGATTAAGTCGCTTATTTTGTAACAACAAAATATATAATTATGGCTGATACAGAAAAAGAAGCGAGCTCTTCCTATGGGAAAAGTAATAAGTCTGACGATATTCTGAAAATTTCGCAGGCATGATGATTAATATTATCAAGAAAGCCAATACTGCCAAGTGGAAGAAAGGTTGATGGGTATATCAGGTACCATCCAAGGTCTACCACAAAATATCAATGGTAGAGTGTATTCTGGAGGGAATTTATTCTTCCTCATGACCAATACAGCAGAAGAGGGGTATAAGGCTCCTGTCTACATGACCTTCAAGCAAGCAAAGGATCAGAATCTTCATGTCAAGGCTGGTGAGAAGTCGATTCCCGTCTTCAAATGGGGACTCTATATCAAGGACGAAAATGGCAAGAAAGTCTCTGAAGAAGACTATAATTCCATGTCACAGGAAGAGCGTGAAAAGCTGACCGTCCGTCCCTATCCGAGAGTCTTTTCATGTCTTTAACATCGATCAGACAAATCTAGAGGAAGTTAATAAGAAAAAGTATGATGCTATTGTAGCACGCTTCAAAGTTCCTGAACAAGAAAAAAAGGATACCGAAGGGATGTATGTCAACGAAGCCCTTGATCGAATGTTCCAGGAAAAGGCTTGGCATTGTGATATTCAATATAATAAGCCTTCAAATGGCGCATTCTTCAGTCCCACACAGGATATCATTGTATTGCCCATGAAAGAGCAATTTAAGATAGGTAAGACCGCTGAAGAAGTCTATCGTAATGGTATGGAGTATTATTCTACTGCTCTCCATGAGATGGCACACTCGACAGGAGCCAAGAGCCGTCTAAATAGAAAATTTGGCAGGCATGGTACGAGACAACTATGCCCATGAAGAATTGATAGCCGAGATGACTTCGCCCTTGTGGGTAGTACGATGGGGTTTGACAGGAAGATCCTGGACAATAATGCCAACTCACCTTCAAGGATGGCTACGTAATCTGAAGCGTAATCCCGAAACCATACCACCATCATGTCCGATGTTGGTAAGGCTTCGATATGATTATCGAAAAGATAGACGAACAACACAAAGCTCTCAATCAGACTCCACTTAAAGCTGGGAATTTGATTGGGCTAGAAGAAGAACTTGCGGAGAAAAATCCAAAAGGTAAGACCATAGCTGATTTTACAAGCTCAATGGAGTAAAATCAATGCCCAGTATCCCTTTTCTGTCGATGACGAGAGAACAAGGCAGATAGCAAAAGCGGATAAGGCAGGCGGATCAGGTCCTTACGGCTTATAATGCCAACATAGCCGCCGCATACGGCCATGAGTTCCTGTTCTCCGAGAAAGCGACGACTACCGTTATTCCGCACGCCGTATATTCCGGGCGTGAAAAACCGGCTTTGGAAGTCCAAGGGCAAACTGTTGCATTGGAGCCTGAAAAACGAGGTGAAGATGTGAAAGAAAAGGCGGTTCCTGTAACGGCAACGCAAGACAAAACTATAGTACCAGAATCTCGTGAGATTCCCGCATGGGAAGCCTACGAAGCCGAAAGGGGAAGAGCAACGGTTACCGATCAGCAGGAGACAAGCCCTGCCCTCTCGGAGGAGGAAGAGACCGAAAGATACTCCCAGGGAATGCTAAGTGACTTCGAATTTTTCAGAAATGAATCCGATGCCACCAATCGTACTGTTCTTGACAAAGAAAATTATGATGCGAGTATCTATATGTTCCTCTGCTTCTTGATGGCAAACCGTCAAATTTAGCCATCACGTCAGACAGTGCCGATTACATTCTAAGTAACAAGGTCAATTTAGCCGTGTATAACTATGGGAACGACAAGAATGCCGACCAATCCATCAATTGGCAAAAATGGAGTGACCTCTCCGAGGAATATAATGCCACCGCTCCCAAAGAACTTCAATGTCATGAAGACGGTGACACTCCACAACTCGCCTTCTTCAGCGTCGAAGCTGCCATCAAGTTCAATGACTGGGTTCAAATCCGCCTCCAACAAAAGGAAGAAGTCAATGTTCAGGAACTAATCAGACCGAGGCTGCGCAGAATGAGTCCTCCTTTTCGAGGAACTCAATAAATCCAACAATAAAGCAACAGTCTCTGAAGTAGAAAATGATGCAGCTTATGGTAATATAAGCAAATTAGAATATATACAACTTATTCCTCTTGAAGGGATGAAAGAAAAAATATTGGGATTATTGTGATCTAAATAAAATTGATAGTCAAAAGAAGAGAGTGCCGTTGCATTTTTGAGATTATGTTACAATTTGTCTTCAGAATGGTGGCCTGAAACTAATCAGACCGAGGAAGCACGGCAAGATTCTTCTTTCCGAAGACAGCAATCCCGAAACCAATGTAACAGTATAGCAAAAACATCATGGAAAAGGAAATGACCCAAGCGAAGTTGCTGAGAAGCAGGCAACCGTCATAGCTGATGCCCAACAGGCCGCTATAGAAGAGAAGAAACAGAAAGCCGAGCAAGCTAAGCAAGCCGCCCTGAAGAAGGCAGAAGACGAACGTCGTAGGGAGGTCGAAGAAGAAAAGCGTAGAGAAGAAGAGAATAAAAAAGAGGAGAAAGACGGTGGTCATACCTCAAAACTCTTCTTGCACGCTGCCCTGCTGCTTGGTGCATTAGAGCTTGCCAAAGGCAATAAAGGTATTTGGATGAACAAAGCAGGCAAGAGCAATGCCGAGTTTATCGGTGCTAAACGCCCCATCATGGCTTATAATAACATCATGATGAACCTACAGTCTCGATCAGAAAGGTTATCGTTCTAATCTCTACACTTCTTATGATAGTGCTAAAGATAACGATACCCCTGTAAAGCAGAATGAGGACTCCCTAGCCTTTAATTGGGTCAAGTGGGACTACGAGCACGTCGGTACGAAAGAGATTATCAGCCGAGAAGACTATGATAAACTTCCTGCAGAAGAGAAGGAGTTCTATACCAAGCATAAGTCAAAGGAAGAGTATGGTATCTTCAATATTGATCAAACCACTATGCCTGCAGGCAAGCAAGCAGACTATACAGCTCTTTTAAAAGACAAAGGAGCCAAGATAGATCAACTCACCGAGCGTGGCGTAAGCAGTATGATGAAGTTTGCCGAGAAGTTAAAATCCAACCATCCTACCTCTATGGTCATTGCTCGTACTGACAGTAAATATCAGATTTATGGAAAAGATGCTCAAGAGCGGGAAAGCTATTAAACTTGCCAGTCAGTCAGACCGAAGAGAAGGGTCAAAAAGTCAAGTCAGTAAGTTTCCCACTTGACAGGATTGATGACTACCCTACCCAAGCTAGTCGAAGCTAAGCAGTGGGTTGTAGTAGCCGAGAATCTTGATAGTGCCGAACTCATCAGACAGCTTCCCTAACGAGAAGGAAGTCATCTCAATGCCAATCAGACAGCACAGAGAGTAGCCAAGTCCGCAGGTATAGGCTATGAGCGTGTCATGGTGCTTCAAGATGCCGCTTACGACAAACAAGCAGATAAGATTATTGTCAGTGGTATGAGCGATAGGGACGCAGGGCGATAGCCGTCGAAGCTGCCCTTCAGAAAAGCCAACGACATCTATCGTGCCGTTGTTGCAGCCACAGGTAGCGAGCATCGTCTTGACAGGATGGGGCGTAACAACCTCCTCCCTGGCGATGATGTTAAATACGAACGTTTCGTTCAAGACCCTAGCTGCAGGAGTTCTCATGGCACGTCAGGGCCTTCCTGCTACTCTATCAAAAAGAAAGTATGCAAAAACGTTGACTATTTGCAGCGAGAGATTAGAGAACCCTAAGATGCTCGGTTTAATCGAAAAAGATGTCAATAATGCAATAGAGTCTGATTGACAAAGCATATAAAGAAAGAGATTGTCAATTACGAGGATATCCGCAAGGAACTCACCCCAAAGGATCTTAGTGTCAGTCCAAATCAATACAAGATTTCTAACGATTTAGCCAAGATTCCCGATATTGATTCCAAGCAAATCGTTATTGTCAGAGACAAGGCAAAAAGTGCAGCCGATGTTATTCTACCTGAAGGTGCATCATTAGACGATGATGTAGAAATATCAGGAATCCGCAAAAGACCGCATTAAGATAGCTTTAGGCAAGGAAGGTTTCAGCGATGTCAAGTTCTACAATGCGGGTGGTGGTCTAGGGTTTTAAATGAAACCAACGACTATTACAAAGGCAAAAGAAGTATCTGTGGATAAGCTAAAAGCACATGAGTTTAGCCAGCACAGGGATATTGATGTAAAGCCACAGATAGAGGCCACAAGTTGCCAATATAAAACTCTTTACACCCATCAAAGATGATAAGGGACAATATGCCTCTTCTTCAAAGTAGATAACGAACCCTCTTTTGCAGTCTATCCCAACGAAGCTCATAAGAGAGCCTACTTTGATGCAAGAAACACAGATCAAAAAGAAAGAGATACACGAAGCTCTTGCACAGAAATACTATTCTGTTGCCAGAAGCACCCTGAAATTAAAGTGGACCTTATCATGCCAAAAGTCCCTGCTGTCGACATGAGTAAGATAGAACGTCCTACCATCACCAAAGACAGAGATGATCCTAATGAAAAATATGTCATGGCAACTATCGACGGTAAGCTCATGAAAGAGCCTATAAGCAAAGAGCAATGGAATAAGATGTGGTTGGCCGACGATATGGCAGAGTATAAGAAAGCTGTTGCAGCAGTGACCTTTGCAACCCTTTCTCAAAGTAGAAGAAAAGAATGAGAATCCCATAAAACAAGAAAAGCAGGAGACTGTTTCTTCAAACCAAGAGCAGACGACTATCCAGTCTGAGACACAAATGAAGAAGACGTTCAGCAAGAAGGAATTACTCCAAGAACAGTTAAAGCCTCGTGGTATGGGAATAGGATAAGAGAAAATAAAAACAGACAAACAACATGGCAATTTCACCATCAGAGTTTATCAATCGATACGCCCCCTATGCGATGTGAGCAACAGGTCAAATACGGTATTCCATCTTCTGTTATCCTTGCACAGATGGCTGTTGAGAGTTCCTGGGGCAGTTCTGCCCTTGCTCGGAGGGACAACAATTTCTTCGGCATCAAACGAGGCTCTTCCTGGAAAGGTAGAGTAAGCTACTATAATGATGACCGCCCGAATGAAGCATTCCGTTCCTACGACAGTCCTATTCAAAGTCTTAGGGATCACTCTACTATACTTCTTCGCCCCCGTTATCTCCGTCTCTGCCCTGTCAACGACAGTACAGATCACTTAGGCTGGATCAGAGGAATCAAGGCTGGCGGTTATGCCACCGCCCCCAACTATGTAAACAGCATAGAAGGCGTTATCAGAAAATACGGATTAGACAGGTTTGATCGTCTCGCCATACAGACGGCCAGTAAGAAAGGTATTCCCATAGGCTATATGCGAGGGCATGGTATCAGCCCAGCAGGTACAGCACATCCTAATGCGTCAGCCATCCTTCTTAATCCTCTTCAAGGCAGATGGTGTATGCCTATCAACCTAGAAGGATTACGAGTGTCAGTAGAGTTTGGCGAAAGTTGTCCGGGGCATCATCATGGAGGGGTAGATATTAGCACTGGAGGCAAATATCTTCCCATCTATGGTACAGAAGACAATGGAAAGGTCATTGCCGTTAAGCCTAATAATGGTGCAGCAGGCAATATGATAACCGTTGAATACAACCGTGCCGATGGCTGCCGTTTGCAGTGTACCTATATGCACCTAAGCAAAATAGATGTCAATGTTGGCGACGTTGTCAATGCAGGAACTCCTCTAGGTATGTCAGGCAATACAGGTCGTTCCACTGGAGCACATTTTGCATTTTGAGACCAAATTCTATAATAGCAAAGGTGATTTTTCAGCGGTACGACCCTGCCGAGTACCTTGCCGAACTCTCTTTTCAGAGGCAACCTCCCTGTCCCTTTAGACAAAGGCGGTCAGAATATGGTAGCTCGTTATGCCTCCCTTATGGCTTATAACAATGGGCAATCAGGCATGGGAGGACAGCCCATTGACAACCCCCAACTCCTAGCTAACCTCACCAACTCCGATGACCCCAACCGATGGTTACAATACCTTATGAATAGGAATAGCGAGGAAGCGACCCAAGCAAACAATGGTATATCAGGGCCTCTATCCTCACTTTTTCATGAGCATCTTAACCCTCGCCCAAGAGTTAAAAGCAAGACGAGAGTAATGACTTTTGCTCTTACTGAAAAGAACGGACAGGAAGAAACCAAAGGAAGCAGCTTCGTTAAGAAGAGATAGAGAAAGTATCGATGTCGGCCGACTCTACCCAAACCGCCTCGTTAAATTATGATGCCGAGCTACCAGAAAAGCAGCAAGAGAATACAATACGTAGAGTATAAAACTATAAAGAAATAGGAAATATGATTAAATGTAATGTCACAGCATGCGGTATTATTAGTAATTCCGCAGTAGAGAAACAAAAGCAAAGAAAGGAACACCCTTTATCTCCTTCAGTATAACCATTCCCATAGCAGGAAGCGACGGTTCAGGAGCCGAGCTGACAAGTCTTTGTTTCCGCCCCAGGCAACAAAGATACAATGGGACAGTATTCCACTGGTCGCAGAGTGAGAGTTAATGGTACACCTCTACATTAAGAAAATAGATGAGCGTACTTGTACAACCTCCGTAGTGATGGTGAGATAGAGATTGTGAAGTCCACCGAAGCAGATGCTCACAGGCTCTATGGAGTTCAAAGGAAGATCAAAAGGTGAAAGTGTTGAACGCACCAATAAAAACGCAGTCATAAATTCCAGACCTTTTTCGGTATATCCCAAGATAAAGATGGCGAGAAAGTCGACTGGCTATGGGTTCGCTTTCTTGCACCGACCCCAGTTAAGCAAGACTTCTTCAAACCCGATGCCTATGTAGAAGTCAAAGGCGAGCTTCATTTCCACATCTATCAAGGTAATGTCAATATTGAGTGCCGTACCAGCAGCATAGTTCCATGGGAGCTAAGCACAACACAAAAATGATGTGTCATATTTTTAAGTATTTGAACCACCAGTTTTGCAAAGCACTATCCATACAAAGATAAACCTTTGCAGGCTGGTGTTTATAATTTCTTTTAACTATAACAAGTATGAGCCAAAGTGATAATATCTCTTTCACAACCACCCTATTAAGTGGATGGAGTAAGATATTTGGAAAGAATGTCGAGCAATCAGCAGAAAAAGACAGAATTAGACAACACAAAGAAGAACCCTTTTTCCTCAAAACCATCTCTGTTGAAGAATTATCCTTCCTATCAATAAATCAAGAGCAGCATACTCTATTAGAGCGATGGGCATTAGAGATGAGTTTATGGGCGAAAGAACGTTGTAATGATACTGATAAGCACAACTCCAAGTTCTTCCCAGCCGTTCAATGGCAAGACGGCTTGCTAAGTACCTGGATAAATTCTAAGCCCTATGCCGATGATTTAGACCAACAAGCCGATCGCCTTTATCAGTTGACAATTAGCAGGATACGAATTATCTGAAGCCTATATAAGAATGATAGATGCCAGGTCCTGCAGAACCCTTTGTAGGTAGTCTTTTTATAGACAACAGAAAGGACAATGAAACATCTCATAATCAAAATCATTATATAGAGTTAAGGAAGTTATAGACAAAGACGGAGAGCCTTTGTCTTTATGCGTTTCTTTCTATGATAAAATCAGTCACCACCCATCATCTGAAGATTATATCACATACAAAAATCTAAAGACACTAATTGATACAAAAAGAATTTCACCGTTCTTAGTAACGAAAGCTCTCCACAAATGGGAATGAAGAAGCCACAGTACGAGATGATGTTGAAAAAGAAGTATCTATCATTGATAGGTATGATAAAGCGTGCCAACCATTTACAAGGTATGTTCCCTGTCAATAACTCCATCTACGTAAATCTTGGAGGTAAGACCTATTATCCCAAAGCATGGTCACTCTATGATAACAAGATACGTATAGATTTCAATTTTGATACACACGAGATCCAGGCATATATCATTGAAAAATGATGAACTCTATCTTTTGTCGATGTTTTTGAATTATATAGAGAAGACTTTAAACGAGCGTACAGTAACAAACGACCTTGCATCTATGGTAAGGATCTTCGGTAATGCTATCAATGAAAATGGAGCGTACGTGCTCTTATCTGTAGAAAAAAGTCTATGCAGCATTGACGGTATCGAAATCAACAGAGTTGTTGTAAACGCATCAAACGAAGTCATTGCATCCAACACTGAAAGTAACATAGCAGTCACTTTAACATCCTCCGATAAGGATACGTTGCTAAAGAGCATCGTAGAATATTGTGACTCTTTAATCAATGAGTTTAAGAAAGTCCAAAGCAAAAGTACAGATAAGATAGTAAAGGAACTCTTACAAGCTAAACTTAACACTATCTACGAAGGTTTGTCTGCCTATTGCAAGACAACAGAAAAGCAACCATTGGATACACTATGGCAGAGTATTCTCACACGATTTGGGATAGCCCCTTCTCCCTCTTCAGAAGTAGCTGTTGCATCAGCAAACGTTATACAGACAGAAGCATCTTCTGTGCATAAAGAAAGTCTTAAAGAGCCTACAGACAAGCCAGCTGTAAAAGTAGAAAAGCCGGCTGCTGCGCCCTCCGAAGCAAGCTCTCCACTTATCACCGAGCAAGAGGAAAGCAATACAGATTCATCAAATAGCAGTATGTCTTTAAGCGAAGGAGCAGATTCTTCCAGCAAAGAAGAGAGTACATCCATTCCCCAAGGTTATATACCGATCCAACCAATCCCTACAGGCAGATGGCATACTAAAGAGATGCAAAGTAGAGAAACCTATCGAATCTATGGTATGTTATTAAGTAAAAAACTCAAAAGGCAGCTTGATAATGGTGATAACCCATGGGTGTCCAAGCTGATGATGCTACCAAGAGATACAGAAGGAAAAGTCTATACAGGCACCAATGCCATTATGTTAGCTCTATGGATGGAAGAGAAAGGCTTCGAGTTACCCTTCTTCATTACAGAAGGTGAGTTATTAGAGAAAGGCTATGGCATTTCTGAAGAAGCAGAAAGTCTATATATCCTCCAAGAGGCAGGTACAGAAAGAGTTTATAATATTTCGCAAACCACCTTCCCTATTAACCAGCGTCGAGCTTACGAATCACTGAAGTTGAACATGGTGGCTTTAGAAAGAAAGAAAACTAGTGGTTATCAGTTCCTTGATGCAAACGACTTTAGCAAGATTGAATTAAAGGATGATGGAGTGCCAGGACTATCACTCTATGATCACACAAGTAAAGTTATCCACATAGCCTCCAAAGACAAGTATGAAAATGACGACGATTATTATAGGATTTAGCAGTTGCTATGATAGAGAGTACCAGAGATAGACTTTCGATACACTCTGCTTTGACTCCTATCTCTTTGAGAATCTCGTTTCCCATTTAGGCAGTGGTATCATCAGTCAGAGTTGCCGTTTTGACGCTACCAATCCCGAATATTCCAAGATATGGAGAGAAAGGTTAGAAAACAACCCCAACTATACGCAAACGCATATTAGAGCAATCAGAGACCTCCTCCAGTCAAATCTTACAACTTTTCCTTATCATAAGGGGATATATCCCAAAAACTTAATAATCTATACCAGGAATACACCGAGGGGTATGGGGGCGAGAAGCCCCATATAACAGAGAGAAGGCAGCAGCATCACGCAGACCGCCTTCTGTAAACACTAACTACTTGTTGTAAAAACACTAAACTGCCATCATTTGTGTCACGATTATTTGTCTTCTTTCGCTTTTTGTATTGCTTCAAGAATAGTTTCTTTCATAACATCATAATTAAGTCCTAGAGGAAATGAACATGTCCGCCTCAGCAATAGCATCCATCAATAAAGAGACGTACATTCCACCATCTCTTGGCGTTATTTCTAGTAATACCGAGTTCATCCTTACACGCTGTCTTCGATCCCATAGGATTTTGATATCGCTACAATGTCACTTTTATGGCATTTTCAGGTTTCCTAAAGCCTTCAGTCTATTCTGATCTTTTTCCACTCGTTATATACCTCCATTGCAGAGAGTATAGGCATCTTTGTCTTGATTTCCATTATTACTTTGGAACAGAAATTGTTTCTCCTGCTCCTTTTGTTGCTTCTGTCCTTCCTTTCGTAGAAGATCCCACACCTCTTGTGACATTTCATCAGAATCATCACCATACTCCATTCATTGACGAACTGCTCCGCCCCTTCTTCATTGTCCCTCTATATATCCTAGCACATCGCACCATTCTTTGTAGGTATTTATCATTTCCTCTCCGTGCATAATGATACACTCGAAGTTGGTAATTTCTTCCCGATCAAGCCGATCGAGCAATTCTTTCTTTAATTCAGCCATAACATTTTTAGTATTTAGGGGTTATTATCTATGCATACCTCTTCGTTTCTGTTCTTCCTTCTGTACATTCTCATCTCCAAGATGGTAGAACTCACGCTGCATTTCTCGGTGTAATCATCTTCAGGAACGTAGTCTTTGAAAGAATTATCATCATCTTTTATCCAGCATCCATATATACCGAAATTAAATGTTGGTAGTTCCTGTGAGGCTGCATTATCGTATTGCTCTCTATCTCCGCTTACCACTTTGATTCCACCATCAGCAAGAAAATCCAGTCCGAAAGTGAATGTCCCCTCTTGCTTATCTACCGATAGTACATTGCCGGTACACATCTGTGCCACCTGCTCATTAGAGAGTTCGAGTTCGCTTTGCAGAGTGGCCAGGTTATTCTCCATCAGCGAAACAGGAATATATAATACCTGTTTGTCTTATCATCGAGCTGCACAAAGCATTGTTCCTTTCAGGCATCTTTTGTAATGATAACTTTACCACTACGCAATGTATTCTGTTCATCAGGCGTGAAATCTTCCAGATCCGCCATTTCACTTCTTGGAGCAATAAGTATATCCACCATTTCTGCTCTTCTTTCTAATTTTAAGCGAGCCTGAATCGTTCTTTTAACCCCATCTCCTAAATCAACCCGAATAGGTAAGATTGGAGTCCAGTTACCACTCAACAGTTTATTCATTACCACTTCAGGAAGGTCATCCACCATCTCCTGTGAAAACCCTATACTTTCAAACTTCTTATAGGTATCTCATTTTCTGCAAAAATCGTCTTCATCTTTTCTGTTTTTGTTTTTGCAAAGATAGTTTCTTCCTTGAAAAAGAACTTCTAAAAATTATAAACCTTTATATTAACATTTTCAAAAATCTTTTTCCACGGATTTAGGATTTTACGTTTTGGAAATGTTAATATAAGACTCACACGCCTTATTAAATAGGTTTATTCTATTTTTGCAGTATAAACAAAGAAGAATATGATACAATTTTGAGATACACTCTCTGCTTATTTTAAGTTCAAGCACCTTCTATGTTATGCACAAAAGAAGTCGGATAATGATAATTTACAGGATTACTGGATAGACAAATACCTTAGTGTAAGTTTTCCACTTCGTAACATCAAAGTCAACTCATCCTTCGGACGACGTAGAGACCCTATCACAGGTAAGACAAAAGACCACTGTAGGCCTTGACTTAAAGGCACATTATGAGAAACTGCCTGCCATGTTTGACGGCAGCGTCCTTAACACTGGCAGCGATCCCACATCAGGCAACTATATTATCATGCAGCATGGCGATTACACTATCAGCTATTGCCATTTTATCACAGATATGGGTAAGCAGGGGATAATACTATATGCTGGTGATCCTGTTGAGTCAGTGGTAATAGTGTCGCTCAACGGGTGCCCATCTTCACATTACCAGCAGGTTACGAGGTCAACTCGAAGACCCTTATAACCTTCTTACTTATATAAGAGATGAAGCTACAATGTATTACAGCCTTCATATCAGTGAGAAGACCCTTCTTTTCCCCAAGTGATTTCTTTCAAGAAATATGCCCATGCCATGCGAAGCAGAATAAGTGTGGCATACCAGCTTCTGGTTATACTTTCCCAAATGGCACCCTGAAAGCCGTTGGGGAGCAGTACGTTAGCACAGGCAGGTTTTTAACTACTTCGGTATCAAAGCAAATCGAAGCTGGCCCGAATAACGGATTACCTTATAGTATCCATGACGATGACCTGAAGGAGAAAAGTTCGCAACTTCGCCTCACCTGAAGCTAGCATGGAGTATCATTCCAAACTACTCATGAGTGATCGTTATAGGAAGTGCTGGAGATATAGCTCTACCGATTTCCATAATTGGCCTGTATCTATCAAGGCTGCAGGTGTGTACCACTGCAAGAGATTATGTGCAGAAATGCGAGCGTATGTATTATGAAATATAAACTCTATCTCTACGATGCAGCTGCCAAGAAAACTATGATATAGAATTGAAAATAAAATATAAGATTAAAATGAAGAAAAAGACCCTTTACCTGTTGTCTGCTTTGTGATGATAAGTAATGCATCCACGCCCAGGTCGTGTGTGGAAACGAAGAACGGACATATGTGAAATCAATGTATGACACTCCTATTAGTCATACTGATACACCTGATGATGTTATCATATCAATAGCCAGACAGCCAAGATATCAACTATCAGGACTTGCTGACAACTGGTTTGTATCCTTACAAGGAGGTTTCAACTCTTTTGCTGGAAATCCTGCATCACATACTGATTTTAATGGAAGAACAAAGTTTGGTATAAATCTCTGTCGGTAAACTGGCACCCCTTACTTTTGGGTCACGGTAACTTATCAAGGGTTTAAGTTTATAGACTCACGGCTCTCTTCCAAATCTTTCAGTAACTATCACATCGATGCTCTTCTCAATATATCGTCATTTTTTCGACCATCCTTGATAAGCCAGCTAAATGGAATATCAGTCCCTATTTAGGCGTAGGTATTATCAGACACCATCAATTGAAATACTCCTCATTTGCCTTTTCATATGGTCTCACTGGCACTTATAGTTTAAGTGAGCGTATCAATATCTCCACGTCCATTGAGGACGACTGCTCCATAGTAACTTTTGATGGATATGGTGATAAAGGAAGTTGGGGAGATAATCTTTTTCAGGAAGTATGTAACTGTTAGTTTAGGACGTTTAGGTGGGAAAGTAAAGAATCATAAAATTACCCGAATTATCAGATGAAGCAGTAAAACATCCGACAGTAACCAATATTATTTCCTATCCACGCAATAGCTATAGTGGGCTTGCCCCTTCAGGAAAGAATTTCCAATGGTAATACAGGAAGAGTATCAGATGATGAAGAAGAAAATATAGCTCTGTTTGATGCACCTATCCTCTTCTTCTTTAAGCGTAATTCCACGGAACTTATCGATAGGCACCAGCTTATCAATATAAGAGAGATAGCTGCTGCCGTCAAAGAATACGACTTGGATGTACGTGTCGTTGGTTCTTCTGATAGCAAGACTGGGACAACTAAGCACAACCGTCTGCTTTCTATCAGACGTTGTCGCTACATTGGCCAGCTATTATTCAAGGCAGGAGTTCCAAAATCAAAGGTGACGGGGGCAATTAGAGGTGGTAGTAGCCTATATAAACCTTATACCGCCAATCGTCATACTTGTGTTATGTTGTATAAACATAACAATAAAAACTTCAACAATTATAATTGATAAACTATGGCAACATTAAGAAAGAATACGGATTATCGGATGGCGATATCACCTCGTCGTACAGATACGCTCAATGCCACTGGCATGCAGGCACATATTACCATGACCGATACAGGAGACTATGAATTAGTTACCTTATCGCATAACTCTTCCGAACCTCGTCGATACGCCCCTTAACCAGCAGCAGGTTGAAAACTTGATGAACAGTGGCACCAATGTTTGGGATAAGAAAGCTTCACAACACCTTTGTCAGCATTGTCAAAGATGACTATTATATACCAGGATCCTATGTAGCAGCCAGAAAATGCCAATAGCCCTGTTAATATGGGCTTAGACGGTCATAGACTTGCAGATGGCGAATACGGATATAGAGAACCACGCTTCTTTTCGTCCTTTTGAAGGACCACTGATTCGGTCGTTTTGATAGTATCATAGATGGCATCTTAGGCCCTGCAAGTGGTGTGCAAGGTAAGACGTATTGACGGTAGACCTTCTATGCAAGCAGTGCGCCAGTGGTTATAGACCGTCCTGATGGTCGTTTACGGCCAGGAGAGTTGAAAAACAGGGGCATACGGCTTTTTATGATAAAGGAACAAGACAGAAGTCAGATGCTCTTCAAGATATGAGTATTAAGGAAGTCCAACCTCCCAAGATTGAACGTCCTAAAGGTCAGTCCGTGCCTCTTAACTCGATCACCTCGCCAGTCTATATGTCATCAGCAAAGTTCCAAGAAGTACTCTCATCGCATGGCATTATCATTGATGAAAAAGAAGAATCTTTTGACCATCAGAGTCATCAGAAGTTAACAGCAATCTTGAATACCAGCTAAAGCCTGAAGAGACTCAAGAAACTCATGAGTGAAAAAGTTCAGATATAGCGACAAGAAAGGTGTACACACACAAGATGGCATCTCCGTCAACGAGAGCTTGCTAGTATTAAATGCCGTTATAGGAAAGGACTTTTAGTGAGAAAATAACACCGATAAACCAAATAGTAAAGACTATATCAGCATCAAACTAAAAGCCCGAAGTCGAGCAAGAGCTAGGTCTCCATAAGGAAGTTGTAACAATACTTAGATTCAAAAAGTAGATATCATAGACTCAAAGCATCACGTGAAGACTATGAAGCGGTTTCTTAGATCGTTGGAACTCTATTGGTGTTGTCGATGGTCGGTCACTTGATCCAGAAAAGGTTTCTTTCTCCCAGTCAAAGATGGCGTGCCGTATCAGCTAGTGAGATACAAGTATCACCAGTAAACGATGGTAAGAGTGCAACCACCCATCGTACGACAGCCATCATCAAACAATCGTCATGGGCGATCTGATATTTCCAGGAAGACTACATCAAGTTTAGTAACTATAACGACGAGTACCGTCTGAAGCTCTTCGATAAGGTCTTGATGAAGTTAAGATTAAGAGTTCTTCTAATGGCATTATGGAAGATGGAATCTGCCCGGAAAGTTAGACGAGACTACAGGTGTTGCAGTACTAAAAGGCAATTATAATCTTGTTAGCGATACAGCTACAGCTGCTATAACAAGTGCTATATGGCATATAAAGATCAGATATCAGGTAATTATATGCTCACTATGCGAGAAAGCAAAGATATTGGAATGTGGTCATATAAGATTACAGAAGAAGATTATCTTGCTTTCAAGCAGGCTGACGACGATGGCAAGGCAAAACTCTTATCAACGCTTATACCAATCAAAAGATGAGAGGGACAGTCACTATCTATCGTGAAGGCTGTTACCCTTCCAATTTCCACTGCCGAAAGAATATCACTGCTATTCAGAGAATACTGATATGAAGGAAACTACCATGATAGTGTTAGTCAACCTTTATAACGAAAGGATGGCAGAGGCACTTAACAAAACCCTCTTTAAGGACCTTGAACACATCAAGGCAGAAGCTCTTTCAGAAGGAGATGTTCAAGCTATCAGACAGACAGAGAATAAGCTGATACAAGAAGGTAAAGCACAGCCTTCTTTGGAGGAATTACGTCAGAATGTCAAGATAGCCCTTCAGGGCGAAGCTGGTGTGAATGGTGAGTCTTTAGAAAACCTAAAGCCCAGTAAGCAATGGGTTAGAAGTGGTGGCCATGGCGAGCTACTGAGGTAGGCGATATTGCTGTCGAGCGGTTACGTGATGCTGAAGGTAAAGTCATAGAAGGCAACATACAAGATGACCGCTGTCATTGATGGTAGCCGTATTCTCTCATGAGATTACCCAAAAAGGATTTTGACAAATTCCGTGCCGTCAATGATACTCCAACGTATGAAACCTCTTTGATAAGATTTTTCCCTGAAGTAGAGATGAAGACAAAAGTCGAGGTCATGGTTTCAACTTAGAGCAGCTATTCTAGCAGCAGTATCTGTTGGGTTAGATGTTGTTGGCAATAGCCATGGCCGAGCCACGTTACCGCCCTGAACTTTATGCTAGCCGAGATGTCTATTCCAAACCTGGTGTTGTCTCTCCCGAAGCCGTATCAGTCAGCTCTTTATGAAGCAGAGAGCGAACCACTAAGAAGAGGTAACGTAGAAGGCAGAGGAATGGGTATATAGTAATTCTCAATATGTTAGATATGCTTAACAATGAATTTATACCATTCCAAACAGTGACAATCCGCCCTCACTGGGACAGTTCTGTATTAATGAGTTTCCTGGTATCTTGCTTTGTATTACAGGATACTGGGTAAGCCGTTTTATGGACTTCGATTTTCACGAGTTATTTATATGGCCTTCCTCATTCCTTACCATCTATCTGTTTTTTCAGATTGTCTACATGGCAAGGATTGAGTATGTCCCAACAGCAGAACAACTCATCACCTCACATGGTGTTTTTCTCACTCAACAGACTACATCGAGCTTTATCGTGTCATAGACTCATCAGCAGCACCAATCTCCGCCACAGCAGCTGCTTTGACTGAAGACTATTACCATCTATTCAGGTGACAGGAACAATCCAAAGCTGAAATATGATAGGTATAAAAGCAAGATTAGATATTGTTGGTGAGATACGCAAGCGAGTAGAGTTTAACAAGAAAAGAAAGGGTATATATGAGATTACCAATAGACCTTAGATGTTTTCTTACGCTTATAGCATTATTCTTGGGGACTATAGCACTATCAGCACAAGGACTTACTTCCTCCAATCCAGCAGAATATGTTGCAATTGGTGCTGGAGAAGCACGCATAGATAGCCAAATTGTGAAACAATCAAGAGCGATGGCAGCCATTGCAGTAGAGCAAAGAGTAATGGTTAAAGCCAATACCAAGATGAAGAATTGGGAAAAGAAGTATAACCAATACCTAAAGACAGTCTCTGGTTATGCTTCTGCTATTAAGGCTGCAACTACGCTTTATGCAGATGGGATGCAGACTCTTACAGCATTATGGGAAGTACATACTGCCTGCAGAATCAATCCACAAGGTATTGCAGCCTCCGTTTCTGCTGAATAATCTCTATATGGAAACGGCAAGCGAGTTTATGCGAACTTATAAAAACCTTGAAACAGGTTGTAGCCAAAGGTGGAGAAGGTAATATGCTTAGCGGTGCTGAACGCACGCAGCTACTATGGAATCTAACAAATAATCTAGCACGTCTAAACAGGAAGTTACGACTCCTGGCAGTGAGCATCACCATGCACTCTTTTTGAAGATGTGGAATAGAGCTATTAATGGAAAGATAGGTAAATCCAATAAAAGTGTTAGCAGTAGAGTCTTCGAGACGAATGCGAAGAGCAATGAGTAATGTTGCTAAGTTCTATAGATATAGACAATCACATAAGCCATGGGGACAATAAAAAGTGTTATGGGGAAAGTCTGTATAGTTGTTGCCATATTACTATTTTCCGTAAACTCGGATGCGCAGAATGTCCTGATGCTGTTCGAGCTGTCCCTATTTGTCACTTATGCAAAAAGCGAAGAAAGCTTTAAGGGCACAAGATGCATTATTAAGTGTAAACCTCACGGAACATAAGTATTTAAAGGAACAAGTAAAGAGATAACGAACTTCCAACGTCAATTTAATGACTATCTTAACAGCTTTTGAAAGATGTACTAAATACAGCTGCAGATACATATGGAATATATATGGAAGAAGGAGGCAATGAGAAATCTGAAAGTCGTTAATGGTATTGTTGTCAGACAGCCTGCCAATGTGTTACTGTCGCTTTATCAAGGTCGAAGAATAATATTTATCACGACCTTATAGAGAATAGCTGAAAGTAGCTGCGGATATCGAGCAGATAATTCCATTTAATAAAGACCCTGATAAGAAAGTAAAGTTGACACAATATGACAGAATTAAAATAATGGATAACATACGATCAAATCTACGTTTACTCAACAGGAAGCTCCGCACATTAAGCAGATTAATCAGTTACACAACAATCATGGATTCTTGGTATGACTTAAAAGGTACAGGTAAGGAGTATCAACTCGTAAGATGAGAGCAATAACCAGAGACTGCTTAAAACATGGTCAGACATGAAAAGCGTTAAATACTAAAGAGAATGGAAGAGTAAAGAAATACAAGGAACGTACAGTATATTCAGGACAACCATATATATCTCCTTTTGGAGTTCTTTATGTATGGATTAGACCAAACAGCATTGAGTGGCTTAGGTGGAATTACGGCAAATTTTTCACCAAAGGCTTAGTGTACTTCTATACCAGTTCCTCCCTTATTCAAAGATGAACTCTTATGCTTGTCATCATCACCTGCATAGGAACAAAGAATAAGAAACAGATAGAGTTTGATGCACGAAAAGATGGTATTTTTATCCCCAGCTATTGGCATATCTTAGTCTTCGTATCCGTATTTATCTATACCAGTAATTGGCATAGGCCATGGATATTAAAGGCTACATATGGATGTATATGGCTATCTCGTAGCAGGTACTGTACTTGTTCATATTGCACTTGACATAATGTGTCAGCACTTCGAGGATGGTATGCTTTAAAGACCGTTTCAACTTCGAAAATGAGAGTTTTGAGCAAACCACAGAACTTGTAGAAAACAAGTATTCTATCAATATCCCTCATGCGATACTACTATAAAGGAAAATTTCAAAAGGCTGGATAAAACATAGTGAACCCTTTTAGAGGAACCTGGGTTGTAGGTACTCCTGGTTCAGGTAAGACATTCTCGTTATAGAGCCTTATATTCGTCAACATTCAGCCAAAGGGTTTTCTATGGTTGTCATGACTATAAGTTCCCTACACTCACAAAACTCTATTATCATTATAGGAAGAATCAGCAGCTGAGGCAATATCCCAACAGGGTGCGATTTCAAGATTATCAACTTCGTCAATGTTGAATACAGCGCACGTGTCAATCTATTCAGCAGAAGTACATCCCCAACCTAGCAGCGGCACAAGAAATCAGCAGACCCTTATAGAGTCTTTTTGCAAAGGATCAGAAGAGTTCAGGCGGAGGTTCAGATGGTTCTTTCAAACCTCGCAACTAACTTCCTTGCAGCTTGTATATTCTTCTTTGTAAACTACAACAAGAAAGCCTTATGATGAGAACGGAAAAGAGCTATATCCTGAATATAGTGAAGACAAAGGCACTCATCACAAAAGACTAACAGGAAGGGTTTTTAGTGATGCAAAACAGATTGGCAATAAAGACTATCAGGTACAACCTGCTTACTGAAAAGGTCAATTTTCGGATATGCCTCATCGTTCTTTCGTTCCTGAAAACCACTCTTGTGAAGAGATATTTGAGTGTTAGAGACCGACCCCTGAAGTATTTCCTCTTAGGACCATTTTATGACATGCCTTTCATAACCAGGCTATGGAGCAGCTAGAAGGTATGATAGAACTCGTCGTACAAACCTCGTTTGTCACAAAAGAGTCTTACTAGGTATTTAGTGGAGATGACTTCGACCTGAAGGTATCAGATCCTCGACATCCAAGTTATCTGTTGCCAATGATCCTGAAATGGAAAAGTACATTGGTGCATTAATGCTCTGATATTAAATCGACTTGTCGCGTCGTAAATAGTGGTATGGGTAAAAATATCCAGTGAGTATCATCGTTGATGAGCTTCAACGCTCTATTTCCACAAGATAGACCGTTTGATAGGTACAGCACGAAGCAACAAGGTAGCCGTCACTTTTAGGTTTTCAGGAAGTGCCACAATTGGAAGCTGACTATGGCAAGGTTGGAAAAGATAAGATTATCACTACTGTAGGTATATGTTGTGTCAGGATCAGCCCGTTCAAAGGAGACGCTTGACTGGTTGTCAGATATCTTTGGTAAAGGTAGTAGCCAGTTAAAGAGGTATTACTATCGATAGAGATAGAACTTCTATCAACCTCAATGAGAATATGATAGTTGTCCCAGCTTCGAAGATTAGCGATATGGGAGCAGGATGGCTTTGTGGTCAAACAGCACGTGACTTTGTTGTTACACAAACGAGGTAGAAGAAACGCTATGGATATACAGACGGCCGAAGAGTTTAAGACCACCAAGTTCTTCTGTAAGACTTCCTTTGATATGGAGATATCAAAGCTAGAAGAAGCAAGATTATATCAATTATCCAATGCCAAAGTTCTATAACTTTGACTCTGAAGATTCTAGAACGAATCTATATTCTAACTTTGAACGAATAGACAGCAGTAAAAACGATGATTAAAGTCATTCAATCAGAGAATAAGAAGAGCGGTGGTTCTAGAGTTGCTCTCACGGAAGGCTACTATAAAACTAATAAAACAAATCGTCCTAATCCTCTCTGAAGAGAAATGGTGTATCAAGCGATACATCATTTCTTTTTCTTTAGTTTAATAAAGGAAAGTATCCTTTTCTATTTTTAACGCGAGTTCGACGAATTCAGAACAATGTAAGCTGTGTGTCAATGGTCCTTTGTACATTGATGCACGGCTTTTTGGGGAAAACAGACAATAGGCAGCAATTGCCCCTAATAAGTTGACTAGAAATTGTCACACATTTATTCTGAAATTTGTTAAACTGCCCGTCAGCCGTTAGCCCAGCTTAAAATAAAATAAATGAACAATATTGTAACCTACGAGGAACTGTTAATCCTCATTATTTTCTATCTATCAGCCCGATAGCATAATAATGCGTATCAAAGTAGTAGCCCATAGAATGCCTTTTAATTTTCTCATATAAGCTACCTTGATATGTCACCACGGCTCTCGTCATCTTCAAGATCACAAATAGCATCATATACCTCTCGGCGCTCTTTCAGGAATTTCTCAACATCCTCGAAGTTGTCGAAATCTGATATGATTTCCTTTACTTCGTTCTCGTAATAATAATCAGCATACTCGGCTGTAAACAAATTATAGTCGTCTCCATACTGCTCTGCTGTACGAGTAAATGGTTCGTACTCCCGATCGCCTGTCCTATACCAAACATTCCAGCCATCACGTTTATGGAATATCTCAATGCTTAAATCGTGCTGCCTGCATATCACGTGCTTCTTCCATAGATTCAAAGCCGATGATAGCCTTTTTCAAGTTGAGGGGATAACCACTCCGTTCCGATGTAGTTTCGATTAATTCAAAGCCTCCCTGTACGCTAAATCAGATAAAATCAAATTGTTTCATATTCTTTCCCGTCATGCCGATAGGTCAGCTTTTAGTTTTATAATTAATTTTCGGGCATCCTGATTCTCAACCTTATTAGGTTTTTGGATCTTCGACCCGAAACTATTCCAGTGTAACCGTCATCTCGAACCTTTTTATGTGCAGGTAAGAGTACTGGCTAAAAGGGAAGTAAGGCAACATATTGATCGATAAATGCTCAGGAAACCGCAATCTATTTGATTTCGGAGGGTCTTGAAAATTTATTGTCAATCAAAGGGACCGGTGTTTGCCGTGTTTCTGCCAGTACTACCTTTGCATCTAAAAAGTCGATAGATGACTACTAGCAGAGAAGAGAAGTGAGGAGAAAAACAGAGACAAAATAAAAATAGATAAAGAAAAAGTAAGTATGTTTCCTGTATAATTGGTATATATATATTACGAATAGACAAGAATACGTATATATATACATATTATGTTCTATACATAGTTATATAAAGGAATATTCATAAACAGTAAACAGTAATAAAAATGATAAAAAGAAAAATTGTACTTATTTCCTCTTAAGATTCTGTTTCTTGCCCGATTTTAGCATATGTAATTCCCATACAGGAAACAACGCTGGCGGAAAGCCATATCATCTTCATCATCTTTTCTTTTCCCCAGCCACTTTGTGGTGCAGAACTGCCCCCAGCACTCTGTGATATTTCCAGTTGTCTATCTATAACCAAGAATAGTGCCGTAGCAACAAGCGCAACTAGCCAGAGTTTTCTGCCATCTGTTCAAACATAGAACCATTAGAAACCTTTTGTTGCTTCGTCAAAAGCAGCACGCTGTTCAGGTGGCAAAGAGACTCTCTGTAAGCATTTAGTTTCTGCTTTTAGTTTTTGAGCTTCAATGAAGCCATATTCCATCCCACTGCCTGCATATCTCGTAAAGTTTGTGAACTCAAATTAGGCATAGATGTACGCATTTCGTCCTTGATCTCTTTTTGCACTCTCCTCGTGTAGCATCAGCCTGTCCGACTAAATTCGAGTTTCTCTCTGCCTCTCAGCGAGCTTACTTTGTCACAGTCAATTATTTCCCTTGTGTCAATGATCATCAAAGTAGGATTTGCAATCGTTCGATGTCCCGCCCTGTTCCGAGTTATCTTTCCTGCTCAGCTGACATCGCTTCTCTCAACTTCAATCTCACGGAGCATAAGTCTGACTCTATGTCGTTCAAGATTAGCTATCATGGTAGTAAGACCTTCCACCTGTGCCTCGCCTCCATGTTTGATTTCTTTTTCTGTTCAGATAGCTCTGCTCTTGTTTCTGCGATTCATTTGCTTCTTCTGCTCTGCAAACATCTTCTTTTAAGCCATCTTACTTGTCCCTTCAGTTCTTCTTCTTTTGCATACATATTCACCCATTGCTCCCATGCTTACGCCCAGTTTCTGCAATACCGTCACCACGGTCAAGAGAGTACTTTATTAACTTCTGAAAGCTCATGAGCATGCCCGTCACACGCTGACCACTCAAATTTACTCTGCCCTGCCATTTACCATTTTCCAAGAGAATTTATTCCTGCTCCGTTATTGGGTAAAATTCAGCAATGGATATGTGGTTTGTTTCATCAAGATGTACTATAAAAGCTGCAATATTTTCTCACCAAACTTACCATAAAACTCGTACATATCACCATTTTCACCCCAGACTGCGAGTTATACGAATTGTCAGTCCTTTTCCAAATTCACCTGCTGATCAACAAAGGCAAAACGGTGCATCTGATCCTCGAACCACCAAGAATGAAATTAGCAATTGTTCTATACTTTGGATCATCCAGTCCGACATTAGGATCAATGATGTTTCTTTTGCAGCCAAATTATCTTTATTCGTTTGAATGGACAGCTTTTTATCAACAGAGTAACCACTCCACCATTACGAACTTCAAAATTGAGGTATGTTCACGAGCAACAAAAGACGAAAGTTTACGCTTATACGCCTCCTTTGAGAAGCTTTAGATTACTTTGTGCTGTGGTGATGCCTAGTTAATTAAACTACTACTTCTGTTTTGCTATATTGCATTGCTTTAGAAAGTTCAGGGTAACCCGCAAAGGGTCCATAAAAATTATCATAGTATTCCTCGTTTTTTAGAGTCAGGACCACCTGACCCTGATATTGTGTGGTCCTGGGGTGGTCCCTGACATTGTAATTTATTAGAATTTATATTATTAGAAATGGGTGGTCCTTGGGGGCCCTAAACAACACTTAGTGTCGTCCTATGGGCCAGGACTACCCCTGTTTTTACACCGGATATTTAATATAGACACGGCTTGCCGCATGTACGTCCTCTCGTGAGGGTAGTCGCACCGATATGAGGGTATTAGGCTTACCTCCCAACAAAGTTTAAACTCTTTTCATATCAGTTTGTTCAAAAGCAAACATATATTTTTTCATCATTTTAGCTTTGTCATTAAAATTGATATGTCGTTGGGATTTTCGAGATGCGAAAAAATGATCGCGTCATTTTTCTGCCAGCATTTTCAGAACGTAAAACAATACCCATTCCGAACCCTAACCACTGTTGCATGACACTTGAAATGCAAGTATGTTTTTCGACTCTAAAAACATAATGAATATTACTTTATAATGAACATATATGGTTGATAGAAATACCATCTTCTATACCCTCTTTTATTACTATTCATAAGAACATTTTTATATAAAAATCATATGTAAAAATCTTAGATATTTCCTCCAACATTTTTATATAAAAATCTTGGAGAAAATCCGTTCATGTAGCCAATTTTGTTTTTCCTATTAGCAAATAGGGATTTGGTTTCCTGACCCTTCTTTGAGGTGCAAGCTACCATAGAAATTAGGATAGGTTTAAAGCTGCACGTAATAATGAGAAGCACCTCTGAAAAGCATGTATCGTCCTTCATCGAAGATAGAAAAGAAGATCATAATAGCTGAGCAAGACAAGTAAAGTTTTTATGCACATGTATTATTAAATTCAGTTTGCCATTCTAGTATGAGAAGAAATTAGTGTTAAGGCAAAAGATACAAAATATACGATTGGACGAGTTAGGAAGGGTAAAGGTGGTTGGCCACTTCCTTTGCATGAAAGGAGCAACCGTTTTCTTACCACTAATGCTAATTCATTCAGTCTGTTTTTAACCATAGCCCATAAGTTAAAGCCATCACTTATCTAAAGTAAGAGAAGTATAGTAAAGCAATAATGTAAAAAATTTTCTTGCTTTTCTCACGCTTCATCTTAATACAGAATTAATAAATAAAACCAAATGCCAAACAACCTATTCAGTTTCGACATTTGGGGTTGAACTGCCGTAAAGGCATGCAGTACTCTTTATACTTTCTCCTGGTTTGATAAGAAAATGATACAAAGAAAAGGAATACTAGTCAACACGAAAACATAGACCTAGCTAATATTAGTACACCATAATATATTAGTTAAAATGAGACAACATTTTGCATAAGATTCTGTTCAAGGATATCTTCTGAAGCCTTGTCATACGATTGTTCATTAAGAAGATGACAATACATCGTCTCTCCAAACTTTCAAAGATACTGTCACTTCGTATCAATGAGGACCATATTGTGTGGATAGAAATAGAAGACCAACATTTCATCTCTACAGGAGTTGTAGCATCAACTCTTATTACACTTTTACCATCCTCCTCTCGCTAGCTGCTGCATAAAGAATATGAAGATGATGTAGTTTTTCTTCCATACTTGTTAAGTGAAATTTTCTATCATATTTTCAGTCCTCTCAACTGAACGACACTCTCGAGAAGAGTGTTGAAATAACACTACCTTGTGCCTGAGAAATATTCAGGCAACTGTATCATGATTAGAAGACTATAGAACGTGTCGCTGTCTCTTCCTCCAACGAATTACTATTCAATACTTTCTTCCATAGATTTTGCTGCTGTAAAGTTGATGATATATATGACTTCAAGAACAACTCAGAGCGCATGAACCAGTTTATCTTTCTTGTTCTTTGTCTCTTTTGATTATCCAAACGAGGTAAGCAGTGGTAGGTAGCTCCTTTGGAAATAATCATAAGTTCTTCCCTTTGCTGGTATTCAGTAAGCGCAGCAGTAGAGTACTCGCCCATCGATACGTCTGGTTGAATTAACATCCAGCGATAACTTACCCTCTGCTGCTGGTTGAAGAGTTTCTTATTATTTAGAATATCCTCCTGCATGCTATTGTGCATTTTGCGCGATGCGTCGATTACAGCGCATTGTTAAGCATATGATTGTTCTACCATTCACTTCATCGCTTTTTCTTCCAACAGAAGAATAGAGGCGTTCGGGAAGAGCTCATAGAAGTCTTCTCTGTTAGTTGTTGCATATCATGAACCGGCAGCACGACTATGATGAAACTCCCACCAGTGAACGAAAACACCTATCCTCTTGCTGGATAAAAACAAGCAGCTCAGTGCCTCCTGCGTATGCATGGTGTGTGCATTACAGACTGTTATAAATCGATACATCTCTTCGGAAGTCCTTTAATAGTAGCTTTCTATCCAGTTTGGCATAAAATTCCTGCAGTTTTTACAGGTATCGGACTTTTAATTATCACGATCTGAAGTCGTGTTAAGTTTTAGATACATTAGATCCTGGAGGAGTGTTGCTTTGAAAAGGCTACCGTGCAAGCTCTGTCTCGCATTGAATCAGAGACAACAAAATATGCCAGCAGCATGCACCTCTGGGATTTAATATGCTGAGTCTCTGGAAAACGGCGAAGTGAATCTGGAATTCTTTTGCCACAGTTGCTAAAGGTCTGTTACCTTCAATATCAGCATCTTTTGATAGCCTGGAATTTCTGTCAGCTTTATTTTGCACGCCTCTACTGCTTCAGCAGAGTCTTCGAAAGATGGATGAGACGTAACATGAACAGAAAAGACATGCCGTCAAAGCTCAGAAAAATTGATATATATAATTTGTCTTCATAAAAATATGCTTTTATTGCTGCGAAAGTACACAAAGGAAGTTGCAAAACATACATATGGCATAAATCTTTTATATTAACCTTTTCAAAACTTCTGCAACATTCTGTTACTGAGAAAGTTAATAACAAATCGTTTAATCAAGTTCTAAATATTAAATATTCAGAACTTATTAATAAAATAAAATTGATATTCTCAACACGCTTCAAATGTTAATCATTCATAAATATATTTTCTTTATATTAATATTAATAATATAATCAGTTCTATTAAGGCATGAAACAAGTCCCCAGCCAATTAATGCAAAGAAATGAAACAAGAAGAGAAACCTCTCTACTGCTGCAGCACATATATTATGAGTGCTATAAGCACGAGATGAACAAGCACAACTTCCCTGTTATACATATAGAGAAGTTTTCTTCAGAGCAGAGAGAAGACACATATCTGAGTTCTGCACCATTTCCGACAGTTTTAGATGCCGATGAGGTCTTGTCTTTGTGAAACTGATGTTGCTCGTTTTCACTCTTGTTTGTATATGCGAATGGTTTATATTAGAGTTTTCGTCATAGAGTAGCATGGACACCTCTCAACTCCATCCGTTGAGCTTTATAAACTTGCTGCCAAAGTGCTTCCCGCCATGATGCCACGGTCATCGGATGGGTAACAACACATCCATCAACTCGTCGTTTCATGATGCCCAACCTGTTCCTCGGCTTTCGAAGCTTGAAGATCGTGTGCTTTATATTCATTCGTTTTATTCCTTTTGTGATTTATGCAGTCAACTATATATATTTTGTTGCTACTCTAAAGGCTTTCTTTTGGATGTGTAAAACCCACGAAAGTTCCCGCTTTTAAAAAGAATCGGGTTCTTCAGTATTTGGTCATATATGCGTCATAAAAGCGGATACGGTATTTTGCCAACTATTAGATAGATGAGTGAGGAACCTCTATCCAAAGACCAAACACACCTTTGCTCGTCAGTTATCTATAAGTCATATGACTTTCAGATAGTCCTCCTTCGCAAGCATGATCTCCTGGAGGTGCTACTGTAACTGTACTTGCACTCGTACCATTTTAAGTGCATATCTTTTGAAGTTATAATTATTTCGGGCATCCTGATTCTCAACCTCAAGAGTTTTTGACTCGACCCGAACCTTATTCCGGTGTAACTGTCATTCGAACTCGTGGCGTATACAGGCAAGCAGCGCGGCATAAACAGTGATCAATAAATTGTCAAAACCCAGAAACCCAATTATTTCTTGAGGTCTTGAAAATGCATGTCAATAAGGACTGGTGTCTGCTGTGTTTCCTGCCAGTACTACCTTTGCATCTAAAAGTCGATAGATGACTCAAACGAAGAAGAAAGGAGTGGTCAGAATAGAGACAAAATGAAAACTTAGATAAAAAGGAAAAGTAGAGAGAAAGTACCGTAGGTATATATATAGGTGCATATACGTATAGACTTATATACGTATTGCTGGATAGACAACGGTACATAAGGAATAGCACTATCTTTAGATGTGTGCTCTGTTTCTGTCAAGAAACACAAAACCAACAGGGTTTGCGTGTATATAAGGATACCTCTCCCGGGAAGCAGCTCTGACCAAAGGTATGTGCTGTCTTATGCCTCGATTAGGGTGCCATGGCACCAAAGAAAGTACAAGAGGGTTTAAGAAAGTGTAGCTGCACGGAAATAGAAACAACAAGTCCACAGAGAAGCCTCAGAAACTATACAGACAACCTTATCAGACAAAAGAGACCTTCAAGGACTCTCCCAGCTATGATAATGGTTGTCTAAGCCTTCTTCTTCCTCTTTAGGCGCGCCTGCTTTATCCTCGACATAAGGCGCAATCTTTGTGGCAATGTTCTTAAGAACCGTAACGTTCTCGCTGTCCTTGGTGTAGCTCTCTGGCTTGAAAAAGCTCGGACAGTTACTTCTTTGCGTCAGCAGCTCCAGTGTAGCTAGCGTCGTTCTTTCGACCCAAGTTTCAAGGCTTATGAATAGAAGAGACGGTTAGTGTCTCGTTACTTCTGCGCTCTGGAGTGTTTGATGATGATACCGAAGCGTGCGATGGCAGCCTTCTCAAAGTTTTTAACTTCTGCATCCTTGCAAACATAACCTGTAACTGTGAAAATTGTTCATTGCGTTCATAACTGTAATTTTTTGTTGATATTTATTTTACGTGCATAAAGGAGCAGGCAAGAGGAAGGTGTGCAAAGGCAGTGATGACCGTTATTTTTCATCTCTGACTCATAGAGTTTTTGGATCAGAGCAACCGCACCCCAAAAACTTGAAAAATCACTGAGGCAAGCCCAGAGGCGACCTCAGAACACTCGCTTGCGCTTAACTTTGCAAAAGGAAAATGAATGTCGACTTATTTGAAAATATAAAGAACGAGATGGATGATAGAGTGTAAGGTACATGAAAAGGACGCGACCAAAACTAAGAAGGCTGTCACTGCTTCAGGTGTCAAGAGAACATTGCAGAGCGTGAGGATAAGACAAGGACACTACCACCGTCAAGCCAGAAACCAGGGTCAAGAAAGGAGTATAAATAAAACATCCCTGCCGAAAAAAGCAAGAAGTACAAGAGAGTTAAAAGAAAGTGAGAGGAGAGCTAGTCCAAGAACAGCAAGAGATACCTCAAAAAGTATTGCTACACAAAGATACGCTGTCAGAGAGAAAAGTAAGACGAGCTGTAGTACATAAGACAGTAAAGAAAAGAAAGCTATACAACAATATAAAAGGGAGACTTAAAGAAGGGACAATCTTATGAATAAATGTCTGTAAGGTTATCCGTATGGATGTATGTCTGTATTGGCGTATATATAGAATAAGACTATACAATAATATTAGAATACGTCAATAGAAGTATATGTGTATAGAGCAATATAGAAAAGGAAAGTATATGCAATAGAGCAATGGGTGACTGTCAAGTCTCGTCATACCACTTTTAAGTGTTCTTTTCAGAATGAATGAAGATGAAAGAACACTTGTCCTATAAAAAGAACAAAGGACCAATAAAAATAATATAGAAAAATCTGTTCGTTATCAGGGTGTGCAGTGTACCACCGACAGTATGAGGAGGGTAATTCCTCCCAAATATTCCCCGAAGCACTCTTTTATTTATGCTTTAGATTCCGTTTTCTTGAATGTAGAACATCTATTCCGCAATGTTGGCCAGTAATGACAAAAATCATCATCAAAACCCTGCATGTCCATATTATTTTCTTTTCTTTTTGTCTGTCCCTAACCAAATATAAGCCCCATCCAAGCGATACGGCAACGAGAATAAAGGCAATGGTATACAGATACCCTTTTCTTATGTCACCTATCATAGAGCTAAGTATAACAGCTGTAGTTATGTATTTAGCTATATCCATCAGCCATTTACCAAATTCCTTTTTCATCTTGCAAAGATAACATTAAAAATTAAAAATACACTTAATCACTAAAACGAGAATGCACCAGTGGGCGCACTCCTATTTTGTTGTCATAAGCTCATCGCCATTGCTTTTTTTGTTCCAACTTTGTTATATCCTCCGCTGCACACCATTCTAGGCTTTAAGTCCTCTGGTATTGCAGACCACCGCCTTTTTACCTCCTCTAAGGTCTCCTTAACAGTATCACCCCAAAGCCCATGCTTATCGTTATGGTAACGGCAGTCCCACTTATCTTGCTCCTTATCACCTGTTTTGCCAAGATATGCAGAAATATCATCGTATATCTTTGAAAGCATCATATAATCATATCTGTAATGATACTCTTTATATCTTTTTCAGTGTAGGGTTTGTAATCGTAAAGGGCATATCAAGTTCAAAGCCGCTTTCTCCGTCTATGTCGCTTGCAGGACATACGCTGTATAGTGTCGTTGGATGACTAACAGGTGCCAAAGCCAAATCAAGATAAAACTTACCTTGCTCATCTTTTGTAAGCTGTGTAACCATTGTAATTTCTTCCTACTCTTTGTAATTTAATTGTTTCCATATCTTTGTTTTTATGATTATATTACTCGGGCATCCTGATTCTCAACCTAATAGGTTTTTTGTATCTTCGACCCGAACTTTTTTATTCCGAGTAACTGTCATCTCGAACCTTTTATGTGCAAGGTAAGAGTACTGGCAAAAAGGGAAGTAAGGTAACATTGATCGATAAATTTTTCAGGAAACCGTAATCTATTTGATTTCGGAGGGTCTTGAAAAATTTATTGTCAATAAGGGACTGGTGTTTGCCGTGTTTCCTGCCAGTACTACCTTTTGCATCTAAAAGTCGATAGATGACTACAAACGAAGAAGAAAAGTGAGTGGTCGAGAATAGAGACAAAAATGAAAACTTAGATAAAAGGAAAAGTAAAGTAGAGAAAGTACTGCAGTAGCGTATTATATAGGCGCATATACGTATTGGCACATATATAACAATACGATTATACAGCCATATAGAAATACATCGGTAGGAGTATAAAACCACAAAAATATATGGTAAAAAGAAAGTATATGCAATAGAGCAATGGGCTGTGACTGTTAAGTCTCTACATATTGCTTTTGAGTGTTCTTTCTTCAGAATGAAATGAAGATGAAAGAACACCTGTCCTATAAAAAGAACAGCGACCAATAAAAATATTATAGAAAATCTGTTCGTATCAGGGGTGTGGGGCGGTAAGCCCCACCAATTTTTCAACGAAAGGAGAGCGTACGAAAGTTATATTTCTGTACCGCTCAAAGGAAACAATTATAAATCCGGGAGTTCATCAACAATATTTTCCAAATATCCCAGCACTACATCCAAATCTAAACTGCAGTTATATAAGCTTCCAACCACCTCTTCATCCCTAGCAAGAATTTCTAATGCCCCGTCACGTCTTCTTATGGCTAGAACTTTCAAACTCACAGGGTCATCTCCTAAAATATCCAAGAATATAAGGATTGCTAGTACTAAATTTCGCTCATCATCAGTGTAGTCCATACCCAAAAATGGAATTCATGGTTAGGATAATTCTGCAAAAGCGTCTTTCAACTCTTGCTTTTTGTTTTTGCTGTATTCTTCATAAAGAGAATAATAATTGAAATGTTTCATAATATCTTGCAAGGTGGTAAACCCACTTGCAAAGTTAATCTTAATCAAGTGTTGTATAAAAATAATCCACTCTTCACTGTAACTTTTCACATGCAAAAGCGTCCACTTTTCTCCCAAAGGAGCAGCAAATCCTCGCTAAAACATCATTTACCTCATACCACTGCCAAATCTTATGATTACAGATACCATAATCAGTTCTGTTAGATACTTGTAGTTATCATTCCATTCACATAAAGCACGCTTACAAGTATCTATAATAGCAGTTACACCGAATTTCTCTGCAATAGAGAAATCAGTCCAAAAAGTCGATAGGTTTATAACCTGTCATTTCCTCAATGTTCCATCCTGGGGTCTGAATTTTAATTGTTTCCATATCTTTGTTTTATGATTATATTACTCGGGCAACCTGATTTCTCAACCTTTAGAAGGTTTTTGGATCTTCGACCTGAACTTTTTATTCTTCCGTGTAACTGTCATCTCGAACCTTTTATGTGCGAGGAACAGAAAGGGCAATAGGAAACGCAAGGCAAATAATTGGTCGTTAAAGTTTTAGGAAACCGCAACTTCTGACTGGATGGGTCATGAAAAAGTCTGTTGCCATTAGGGACTGGATTTGCAGTTTCCTGCCATCACTACCTTTGCACAATAAAAGTCGATAGATGACTACGCAAGGAGATGAAAAGTGAGGTCGAAAACAGAGACAAAATAAAAACATAGATATATGTCAACAACGAAGAGAGAAAGAAACTTTTGTAATAGGTGGTTGAATAAAAACTCGCTATGCGTAAGTATTAAAAAGTCATAAAACGCATAGATTACACCTGTCGTGTTACATTTAGTAAAAATATAGTTGGTTATTTCATAAAAACAACATATCAAACATATAGTATAATCATTTAACGTCACAGCAAAGATACGCAATTTCCACCTTTCTCCAAAATGGATGGAGCAGGGCTAAGATTGCCGATACAATCGGAGTGGCTCCATCCACCATCACTCGAGAAATCAACCGCAATAGTGGATCCCATGGAATTACACTGGGAGACAGCCCAGAAGAATACTAACTACAGAAAGAAGAGAAAACCAGGCAATCGAGCCATTTCTCAAGACATCAAGAATGAAACTATCAGACTATTGGTTGAAGAACAATGGTCTCCAGAGCAAATATCGGCAGTTTTAAGGGAACGAGGAATGCTTATATCCCACGAAACTATATACAGGATGATTCGCAAGGACAAAAAGGAAGGTGGAACATTGTATCTCTATTGTCGGCATGGGCTAAAACATAGAACACGCCCTATAAATGGCGGTGGCTCAACCATTTGCAATAGAATAAACATAAGTAAACGACCAATAGAAGCAGATGGAAGACGCTTCGAGATTTTTGAAATGGACACCATTGTAGGTAAAGGAAATCATGGAGCCATACTGACACTTTACGGAAAAGAATACAGGCATGCTGTTTATGAGAAAAATTGGAACAAGGGGAAAGACGCAAAAGAACTTGCCAAGACAGTTGTCAGAATCCTAAAACCCTATAGGTCTTTTCTCAAATCCATTACGACAGACAACGGTTTGGAGTTTGCATATCATCAATACATAACACGGAAACTTGGTGTTCTCGTGTACTTCACAGATCCGTATTCTTCATGGCTAAAAGGATTGATTGAAAATCAAAATGGACTCATTCGGCAATATATACCCAAATCTTCTTTGACGGCATCAGTCACCAGTTTGTCACTAAAGTTGCGGGTAAGATAAACAGCCGCCTGAGAGAAAATTAAAATTTCGCACCTTTTGAGTGTTTTTACGAAAATATTCTTTAAATTTGGACACAGTGCATTAGCATGTTGAATCCGCCTCTGTTAAACAAGTCCTCTATACCTTGGAAAAAGGAATTGACATTGCCAATCGAATTCAGGCTTTATTAGCTGATAAACTTGCATCAGACTTAAATCCAAGACGCACTCTATAATACTGAACCAACTGCCCATCAGCTTCTTTGTCTGCTGCAAATAAATATACATATTGACAACCTACGTATTTATGCATCTGCTCAAGAGTATCCACTACCTTTAACCAAAATAATGTTTCTCCCATCTTTATCTCCTTTGGGAGACCTAATGACTTCCAATACTCTTTTCCTGCTTCGTTAGTTCCAAACAATTTCAATTCTACAGCAGGAAAAGTATTGCGCACCTTAGTGACAGCTTTCGTTTTATCAAGTTCTTCATCTTTTTTCCAACTATTCTTCTTATTATAGAAGGACTTCATTTCATCAGGTGTCATACCTTTTTCCATGGCTCTCTTCATAGCCTCTATAAGCTGACTTCTTTCTTCCTCAGAACTATATTGTTTTCTTTCAAGTCTATAGTAGGCTTTTATAGCCTCGTAGCCAATATGCATTTTCTCAGGTTGAGCAACCTGAAATAATTCACCACATCTTAAGGAGAAAAAGATTAAAGGAATATTGGTTGGAGACATCACAACGAAAGAAGAAAGATGACCTTTCTTATCATCTTCTAAATAGATCTTAGAGGTAAAACAGTCCTTGATATGTTTTCTGCTCTTTGCCCATCGATAATGGGACCAGTCATAGAACGCAAAAACACTCTCATCTATTTCTCGTGCTCTTCTTATCTCAAGGTCATCAATTAAGGCTAATGCTTTTTCTATTAGTATAGACATTTAGTTATTTTTCTTGATTTGAGGTAATATTTCATCAAAATAGAATCTACGCATTTTTATACGTTCTGCATCATTTCTAATATCATCAAGATTCATTAGAACATTGCAACGGTCGTCTGGTCCATAACCTTCACGAGCATTCTGCCAAGAACTTTCTCCATGTGCAAGAATACTCAAAGACCATGAATCCTTAGACGCATAATTCTGAAAAACAAAATTAAGTGACTCTTGGTAAGGCGCCAACTCAGCTTCTGTTGGCATTTCATTGAGTGCCTTAGATTTATATTTGTCACGAACCTTTACAATTACAGGTCCATACTTCCATGCCTCAAACTGTTCTTTGAACATCTGCTGACCTGTACGAATAATAGATTCGCGCTGAGAAAAATACAGAAGTTTATGAAGTTTCATTTGATCTATCTCCGTATTCTTCTCATCTTTATATCTTTTGTAGATATAAGAAGCTACTTTTATTACGTCAATCATAAGAATCTGTTATTGGATATACTTCTTTTTATATTTTCCTAATCTGTGTATTAAGATCTTAAGTGATTCACGCACAAAAGTACTAAAACTAAACTATAAAAGCAAGACTTTAGATTAAAACCTTCTTCTTGCGAACATCTTTTTCTCTTTTTGTAACATAAAGATAGCAAAACCATGTATTTTACAAATTGGATGAGGCATTCTTGAAAGTAGACAAGTCAACGAGTGGACAAATAAACAAGTTGTTTGTATCAAAGACAAAGTAACTTTAAGTTTCTTCCTGCAAACTTAGAATTACTATGTCTCCTCAAATCATGTCATTGAAAAATTATGTCTCTATGCATTATGTCTAAAAACTCTGTTACTATAACCTTGTGTTCGTATGTTACTATGTCTTTATCCGTGTCCTTCTGTCTTATGAAAGAAAAGCCTCACCCTGTTAGCGCCCCTCTGTAGGAGAGGAGCTGTGAGGCTCACCACGAGAGCGAGAGAACCAAATTAATACACTAGTTTTGAAAGACATTAATTTCACAATTAATATAATCGAGTTGTCTTATTACAGAACGTTTGAGACCCTGAATCAATCTTAAAATGCTCCCGTGGTATGAGAGGCTTTTTGAGGGGGCATTACCCTACCACTGGTCCAGGGTGCTCTTCACTCCCCTCTCCTTTCGGTTCGGTGGCGGGGCTTCGGCTCTTTTCTTCCTTTCTTCCTCGCAGGGTTATCCACATCCACCTGCAACTCCTTTAACGCCTTGCGAACCGGACTCTTCCATGTCAATGTTAACCTCGGAGCTTTGAGGCTCTTGGCACATACGTCCTTCTCATTCTCCTCCATCTTCGAGGGCACATTGACACGCAAAGAGAAGATGTCACCGAGGTCTAAGCCTGTTCCCATGCGTCCACATTCGAGGATTAGGTTACGCAACGTGATAATCACATTACGAGCATCTCCTCGTCAATGAGGTCTCACGAACAATACGTTCCAACACCATTTCGGGCGAGATCTTCTGTTGACCTTTTCGGTACGGCAGATATACACCGTCTTACCCTTCATTTTTTTCCCATTGTCGCCTTTACGTGGCGCAACTTTTAAATTCAATCATTTTTGATTTGGTTTTTAATTAAACATTAGATTAATATATCAACATCATTTTGATGCCTTTTTCATGTAGCTTTTATACCCAGCGGTTGGGTCAGCCTTGTACCCAACTGCTGGGTAGCATCGTACCCATTCGCATGGGTAGACCCCTCACCCATTCGCAGGGTACAATCGCACTTCTTCGCTGGGTACAACTCTACCCATTCGTTGGGTACAAAACAGACCACGAACAAGCGCACGGACTACTCGAATGTTGGCCGACCTCTGTACCCGTCGCTGCGGTAGTGGTTGCTGTACACGATGACGGTAGCACCATCGAAGTCCAGGCTGTACGCGTCGTACCTGCTCCCTCGGGTCAGCACTTTGACGACCAATAGCAGCCGCCGCCGCCAAGTTCGTTCAGCATACCAGAGCGGTAGTAACCCAAGGCGGGCAGGTAGAAATTAGCCTGCATCGGCTGCGGAAGGGAGAGTCTGAGATATAGACCGCTGTTGACGTGTTTCATTTGTACGCCAATCTGTACCGTCAACAGCGGTGTTGCTGTTGTAATTACCTGCCTTGCAACACGGACTTCTTCTTAAACCACACGCCGCTTTTATATAAATGACCCATAGTAGTCCATAATTCGTCATCGTCCCAACGAGGATCACCCCTTTACAGCGTACCAAGTCATCTCGTTAACGTTGGGAAGAGTCTTTGCATGAAGTGTGGGTGCTTTATTATCTGCACCGTAAGTAAATGCTGTCGTTGTAGTAACGATGGGTCAGTGTTGCTCTTGGCGTAATTTGAGGATCTGACTGTTATTGTTGCTGACCCATGACCTGCAGGCTATTCCATTCATGACCCTGTCCAATACTTCTGCTGTGCATCCCACATGTAATAATGGTCGCCATCGTAATTCTTTATTTGTAAATCAGCTTCCATGTTTGACATATTCATTCTTTGCAAAAGGTATGAGAAGGAATAATCTTTTGGTGATAGTTCCCTCTACGCCAGTTGCAACATCTTTTACCCAGTAACGGATTCTTAAAGTGTGTGTGCCAGGCTTGATAACCATGTAAGCACCATTGGTTGTTAAGTTAGCAGAAGTGTTTGTCAAAGGGAAACCATTTTGGTATGTACTCCATAATCGCCTTTTGTTGTAAGTATATATCTGTTTTTCCCGTTACCTGTACCAGTTAATGCACCTGTATTTGTTTCAGCCGTTGGGTCAAGGGTATAAGTATCTGTAATATCGTTATCTGATGTTACTTCTATCTTTGTGAGATAGCAATACTTTAGTACATCATTGCTTGTATAAGGCTTAAAAACAAGGTAAGCAGCCTTGTGGTCGAGTGCGAACTCGAACTCGTGGCTTGTAGCGTTGCGTGTTGCCTTGGCTATACCGCAATCGCCTGATGCACCAAAGTGAGCAGTGGTGTTAGGCTCTGTTTGCGTTTGATTCGCAGAGATGGTTACCTTATCCTTGTTACCATTCTTACCAGGATAATAAACCTCGTATGAAGATTTGGCGGTGTATTTACCAGGCATTAAAAACTTGAAAGAGGCTGTCTTGCCTGTTGGCGAATTGCTACTTTGCTTCCAATTGCCGCTATCATCCTTAACCCAAATCTTATCGCCTGCTTCCCAATAGAATTTGCCATCTGCCTCCATGGTTGTGCGTGTTGCAGGTTCGCCAGTGCTGAATGCAGTTAAGCCTTTATCGTCAGTTGTTGTTTTGCCGTTCTGTGCTAAATCATCGTTCGCACAAGAGGCAAAGACTAATGTTAAACCACACACGACAGCCAAAGACGCTAGTCGTGTGATGAATGAATGTCGTTTCATTGTTTTCTTGATTTTTACTTTGTTCTCTTTGTTAATAACTCTCTGTTAGTCTTCCCAAGCGGAAGATTCTCTTCGTTTCTCATTGTCAGCTCCCTGCCATGCTGGTGCTTGCTTAGCACTACTAATGGTTCCTCCAGGTGTTGCTGGGTTATGCTGACCATTAAAAGGAGACCCCGCCATTAAATTAGTGGTTTCGTTTACCTGAACTATTACGCAATTAGGTGCAGAATAATTCTTCTTTTGTTTCTTTTTCTCCATTGTTTTTATTGATTAAAAAAATAGTTGTTATTTCGTGCTTAATTTTCTCTATATTTCGGTTTAGGTATGGACACAAAAAGAACAAAGGAAACTTCTAGAAGTCCTTTGTTTACAGGGTTTGCGGCACGCTTCGCGCGCGCGTACGCGAGAAGAAAAAAATGTGTAATTTACGTCTGCTCTACTAGAGAGAGAGAGAGAGAGAGAGAGAGAGTATACAAATATTTGGAACTACCAAATTATTTGCTATCTTTTTCTCGATTATTTTTCTCTCCGTATTCAATGATTCAAACGCAGATACACAATAAGCAACACCTTTATTATATAAGGCGTTGTTCGTTGTGGCTTGAATATTTAATGCTTGAATCATTATCGTTTTTTTGTTACGGCTGCAAAAGTAATAAAAAGATATTAAAACAGCAAAGGAAACCAAAAGAAAAAAAGACAGATTCGACTTAATTTTCTAGAAAGAGACAGAGTAAGGCTTTAAAAAGACAGAGTAACAGATTGGTTTAGTAATAGAGAAAATGATTCTAAGACACAATGACAGAAAGACATATTTTTTTAATGACATATCATCCGTCGTTGACGGATTTTGTTTCCTTCCACATATAATATGTTACTATTAATATGTTACTATCGTCTTATGTTCCCCTGTTTTCTGTCTTAATATGTCATTAAAAGAATATGTCTCTCTGTCATTGTGTCTATAAAACATATTATCGTTTCTTTGCCTTTAAAAATATGTCATTAAAAGAATATGTCTCTTTGTCATTGTGTCTACAAAATATATTATCGTTCCTTTGTCTTTAGATATATGTCTCTTTGTCTGTGCAATGTAATCTGTACTCTTGTCTTGATTTATAAAGTTTCACGCTATTAATGAACTTATTCGACTAAAAAGATGTAACTTTGCGACAAATTTATAAGGAATAAAAAGATAATTATGGCACAAGAGGACGTTTTTAAGAAGATAGTAAGTCACTGTAAAGAGTATGGTTTTGTATTCCCTAGTAGTGATATCTATGATGGTTTAGCAGCTGTATATGACTATGGTCAGAATGGTGTTGAGCTTAAGAACAATATAAAACAATACTGGTGGCAATCAATGGTATTGCTTCACAGCAATATTGTTGGTATTGATGCTTCTATCTTTATGCACCCAACTGTATGGAAAGCAAGTGGTCACGTTGATGCCTTCAACGACCCTTTGATTGATAACCGAGACTCTAAGAAGCGTTATCGTGCAGATAACCTTATTGAGGATCAGATAGCTAAATACGAAGAGAAGATTGATAAGGAAGTAGCAAAGGCAGCGAAGAAGTTCGGTGCAGACTTTGATGAAGTTAAGTTCCGCGAAACCAATCCTCGCGTCTTAGAACATCAAAAGAAACGTGACGAATTGCACGCTCGTTACACCGAAGCAATGCAAGGTCCTGATCTCGAAGCATTGAAGCAAATCATTCTTGATGAGGGTATTGTTGATCCAATCAGTGGTACAAAGAACTGGACAGATGTGCGTCAGTTCAACCTTATGTTCTCAACAGAAATGGGCGCATCAGCCGATGCAACCAATAAAATCTACCTACGTCCAGAGACAGCACAGGGTATCTTTGTAAACTTCCTCAACGTTCAGAAGACGGGTCGTATGAAGCTTCCTTTCGGTATTTGTCAGATAGGTAAGGCCTTTCGTAATGAGATTGTAGCACGTCAATTCGTGTTCCGTATGCGTGAATTTGAGCAGATGGAGATGCAGTTCTTCTGCCAACCTGGAACAGAGATGAAGTGGTTTGAGTATTGGAAGAAGCACCGTTTGGCATGGCATGAGGCTTTAGGTATGGGCGACGATAACTATCGTTTCCATGACCACGAGAAGTTAGCTCACTATGCCAATGCGGCTACTGACATTGAATTCCGTATGCCATTCGGCTTCAAGGAGGTTGAAGGTATCCACTCACGTACCAATTTTGACCTTTCACAACACGAGAAGTTCTCCGGAAGACAGATAAAGTATTTCGATCCAGAGCGCAATGAGAACTATGTTCCTTACGATGTTGAGACATCTATCGGAGTAGATCGTATGTTCTTATCAGTGATGTGTCACAGTTATACAGAGGAACCATTGGAGAACGGATCAAGCCGTATTGTATTGAAACTCCCCGAGCCTTTAGCACCAGTTAAGTGTGCTGTTCTACCATTGGTAAACAAAGATGGACTTCCAGAGAAGGCTCAAGAGATTGTTAACCAACTGAAGTTCCACTTCAATACACACATGGAGGCGAAGGACTCAATAGGTAAGCGTTATCGTCGCCAAGACGCTATTGGTACTCCATTCTGCGTGACTGTCGATGGTGATTCATTAAATGATAACACCGTTACTCTGCGTTATCGCGACTCAATGAAACAGGAACGTGTACCAGTTGAGAAGCTCCGTGAGATAATAGAAGACCGTGTTTCAATCACTTCTCTATTGAAGAAGATTGATATTGATTAATAAGAGATAGGTTAGTAGAACTTACTTGTTTAACATCTTATCAATGGATGTATCAGTAAGTGCTACTAACCTTTTTTGATATAAAAAGGTTATGACTAAAACGATAAAAACATTCTTTCGCCATGTTGTAAGTATGCTTTGCTTAGGCGGATTACTGCTTACTTCAATGAGTATTGTGTCTTGTTCCGAGGATAAAGACGATGTTGATGAGTTTGCCAATTGGAAGACTACGAACGAGAACTATTGGAATAAGCTCTATACAACTACTGAACAGAAGATAAAGGGAGGTGATACTTCTTGGAAGATTATCAAGAATTACACCTTAGCTGGGCAGCATGCTGTTGGTAATGCGCAGCTGAGCTATAAGCCAGAGAATCATATCATTGTACATGTATTAGAATCTGGTTCGGAGACAAAAAGCCCTCTTCTCACCGATTATGCATCGGTTCACTATATGGGACGTTTGATACCATCAACAACCTATACAGCTGGTTTAATCTTCGACAAATCATGGTCGTCTAACACCTTCAATGCGCTTACCTCTCGTCCAACACACTTTGAAGTAAGAGGTGTCGTAGACGGTTTCGCTACAGCCTTACAGCAGATGCATAGAGGCGACCATTGGGTTATTTACATCCCTTATCAGTTGGGTTATGGTGCCGTAAAGGCAGGTGGTGGTACGATTCCAGCCTATTCTACGCTTATATTCGATGTGCGATTAGTAGACTTCGCACATGTTGAGAAGAATCTAAAAGATAAATAAGAGTAAGACAACTAACTGTTTTTTTATCGGTTGAATAGCCGAACCTTATACTTGTAAGTAGGGACACACGTCATCATAAGAACTTCTTTTCATGTGTGATAAAGGGGCTTATGAGGCGCATGTCCCTATGTCTTTCTACTTCAAATTATTGATTAATTCGTATCCCATTGCGTATCTCCTTTAGTAAAAACATAGCCGATGCACTCCTTTCAAAGATTCGAGAAGGAGAAGAGATGACGACGAGTGAGAAGTTTAATCTTATCATTCAGTTGAGTATTCCGTCGATTCTTGCACAGATAACAACCGTCTTGATGTTCTATATTGACGCTGGAATGGTTGGCTCATTGGGTGCAGAACCAGCAGCGGCAATCGGTCTTGTAGAACCCGCAACATGGCTCTTCTTCTCTTTAATAGGTGCTGTTACAATGGGATTCTCTGTACAGGCAGCTCACTTCATAGGTGCTAAAGACTTCTCAAAAGCACGCTCTGTAATGCGTCACGGATATGCCTTTGGACTCTGTTTTGCATTATGTTTTCTGCTTGTTACAGTACTCATTGCACCCTATCTCCCTATATGGTTAAGGGGCGGAAAGGATATTCAGCACGATGCGTCTACTTACTTTCTTATCTTCTCTTTCATCATTCCTTTCCACCTTCTGGAGGTAATGTCAGCCTCCATGTTGAAGGTTTCTGGCGATATGCGACGCCCCAGTTCAATGGCGATACTGATGTGTGTCTTGGATGTAATCTTCAATTACTTCTTCATCTTCCCAACGCATGACATCACCCTACTTGGGCTACAAGTAACAGTGCCAGGATGGGGTGCTGGCGTTGCAGGAGCAGCCTTCGGAAGTCTCTTAGCATTTATTGCTGTTGCATTACCATTGGCTTATTACGCCATATTCCGTAGTCCAATCCTTGCGTGGAAGTTGGATGTTGAACGCTTTGTGTGGCGTTGGCAATACATTTGGAATGCGATGAAGATAGGTAGTCCTATGGCTTTGCAATATCTCTTGATGAATGGTGCTCAACTCGTATCAACGATGATTGTCGCTCCATTGGGTAATGTCTCGATAGCTGCCCATTCGTTTGCAATCACAGCCGAAAGTCTTTGTTATATGCCAGGCTATGGTATTAGTGAGGCTGCAACCACTCTCGTTGGACAGAGCGTAGGGGCGGGCAGGCGTGATCTGCATCGTAGTTTCGCATGGATGACCATATTCTTAGGAATGCTAGTGATGGCATTCATGGGTGTAATCATGTATATTTTCGCTCCCGAAATGATAAGTTTATTATCGCCAGTCGCCGATATACAAGCTCTGGGAACATCCGTTCTTCGGATTGAAGCGTTCGCCGAACCCTTCTTTGCAGCAGCCATCGTCGCCTATAGCGTGTGCGTAGGAGCAGGCGATACATTGAAACCCTCCTTCATAAACTTGGGTTGTATGTGGCTCGTCCGATTGACTCTTGCCTATGCGCTAGCCAGTGAGTACGGATTGAAAGGCGTATGGTTTGCTATGGCTGTTGAGCTTTCTTTCCGTGGAATCATGTTCTTGTTCTATCTCTTTATACACCTTCGTGAAAAAGCGAAAATGGTTAGTACATTAAGTCGTTAGTACGTTATCACGGTTTGCCCAATATTCTTCTCAAAATGAAGAGACGCCCTCTTCATTGCAAGGAAACGCCCTCTTCGGATGGAAGAAAGGCTCTCCTTGTATCAAGGAAACGCCCTCTTCAAATGAAGATGATGTTTCGCTCTCAGCTTCTCATCGAATGAAAAGAGGGGAAATAGTGTTTTTAACAACTTAAACATGGGTCTAATGACGTGTAAATTAATCCTCTTATAGTTTCAGCCAACCACTAGTTTACATCTAATTTATTTGGCTTTTTTAGGCTATTTAGCGTATCTTTGCAACGCTATTCACATTATTATATAATGTTAAACGATAATAGATTCGACCTTTTAAAGACGATACAGTCCCCCGCAGACTTACGTAAACTTAGCTTAGAGCAGTTGCCTAAGTTATGTCAACAACTGCGTGAAGACATCATAGAAGAAGTAGCTGTTAACCCTGGTCACTTGGCTTCGAGCCTTGGTGCAACAGAGATAACTGTGGCTTTGTCACTATGTCTTTAATACTCCAGAAGACCGCATAGTTTGGGACGTTGGGCATCAGGCTTATGGTCATAAGATACTGACTGGCAGGCGTGAAAACTTCTGCAATAACCGTAAATTAGATGGGCTTAATGCCTTTCCCGTCGCCTTATGAGAGTGAATATGATACATTTCACTTGTGGGCACGCATCCAACTCTATATCTGCAGCTTTGGGTATGGCGGTAGCCTCGAAACTGACTAAGCAGCATCGACATGTTGTAGCCATTATAGGTGACGGAGCGATGAGTGGCGGTCTAGCCTACGAGGGTTTGAATAATGTTTCGAGCCAACCTAATGACCTATTGATTATCCTCAACGATAACGACATGTCGATTGATAGGGCTGTAGGAGGTATGGAGCAATACCTATTAAACCTAGATACCAACGAGACTTATAACCGTCTTCGCTTTAAAGCGTCACAGTGGTTACATGCCAAAGGACTATTGAATGAGGATCGGAGAAAAGGCTTACTTCGATTGAACAATGCCCTTAAATCGGCTCTTGCACATCAACAGAATATATTCGAAGGGATGAATATTCGGTACTTCGGACCATTTGATGGTAATGATGTAGGAGAGCTTGTTCGCATCCTAAGACAACTGAAGAATATGAAGGGACCAAAGCTCCTTCACTTACATACGAAGAAGGGTAAAGGATACGAACCAGCCGAGAAGAGTGCTGTAGTATGGCATGCCCCAGGTAAGTTCGACCCAAAGACTGGCAAGCGAATCATACATGAATCGCATAACGAACCACCTAAGTTTCAAGACGTATTCGGTAATACTCTCTTAGAGTTAGCACGCAAGAATCCACGTATCGTGGGCGTTACGCCAGCTATGCCAACAGGTTGTTCGATGAACATCATGATGAAGGATATGCCCGAAAGAACATTCGATGTAGGTATTGCCGAGGCGCATGCTGTAACCTTCTCAGCTGGTATGGCGAAGGATGGGTTACAACCTTTTTGCAATATTTATAGTGCTTTCTCTCAACGAGCTTACGATAGTATTATCCACGATATGGCAATTCTCAATCTGCCAGTTGTGCTCTGTTTGGATAGAGCCGGACTAGTGGGTGAGGATGGTGCGACACATCATGGAGCCTTTGATATGGCTTTCTTGCGCCCTATCCCCAACCTAACTATTTCCTCACCAATGGATGAACACGAGTTAAGAAGGCTGATGTACACAGCCCAACTACCAGGTAAAGGCTCTTTTGTGATACGTTATCCACGAGGAAAAGGTGTGCTTACGGATTGGGAATGTCCGTTGACTGAAATAAAAGTAGGTACGGGTAGGCGTCTGCACGATGGTTGGGATATAGCCGTGTTGAGCATTGGTCCGATTGGAAATGACGTAGAGAAGGCTATAAACCTCATCGAGTCAGCCAACTCACCATCGACTCAAGAGCATTGTCCTAGTATCGCACATTATGATATGAGATTCTTGAAACCATTGGATGAGACCATTCTTCAGGAAGTTGCCGAACGCTTTTCTCGCATTATAACTATCGAAGATGGGGTCGTGATGGAGGCTTAGGTACTGCTGTAACAGAATGGATGAGCGATCATGGACATACACCTCATATAACCCGAATGGGTATGCCCGACCACTTTGTAGAGCAGGGAACAGTTGAACAGTTGCGTGCTCTCTGCGGTATAGATATTGATGGAATAAAGAAACAACTGACCTCAGTTGAGTCATAGTGAACCCTTATCTGTATAAGAGAAGGTGGTTAAAAAGACTTACAAAGACAGACAAGTTAAAGCATAAAACATGAAGATTATCATATCAGGAGCATATACTATTGGCTCTTATCTAGCTAGACTCCTCTCACGTAACAAGCAAGACATTGTGCTCATGGATGAGTGCTCGGAGAACCTAGAGAAGATTAGTAACGAGGCTGATCTACTAACGATGGAAGGCTCAACAACCAGTATCAAGAATCTTAAAGAGGCTGGGGCTGAAGATGCTGACTTGTTTATTGCGGTTACGCCAGACGAGTCGAAGAATATTGCGGCATGCGTTCTTGCACATCAATTAGGGGCTAAGAAGACCGTTGCTCGTGTAGATAATCCAGAGTATGTAGAGCCTTCTAATCAAGAACTCTTCCATCAGATGGGAGTGAGCAGCATAATTTATCCAGAGCTTCTAGCCGCTAAAGACATCATCAATGGATTGAAGATGTCATGGGTACGTCAGCGTTGGGATGTGCATGATGGAGCGTTGGTCATGTTAGGTATTAAGCTGCGGGAGAGTTGTGAAATACTTGATCGTCCATTGAAGGAGATTAGTGGTCCGGATGATCCTTACCATGTAGTTGCTATCAAGCACAACGATGAGACGATTATACCAGGTGGTAATGATACCTTACAACTATATGACCTTGCTTACTTCATGACCACTAAGCAATATATACCATACGTGCGCAAGATAGTGGGAAAGGAGCATTATGTTGACGTGCAAAACGTTATCTTCATGGGAGGAGGTAAGACGGCTGCACGTGCAGTGAGGATGTTGCCAGAGTATATGCACGCCAAGATCATAGAGCAAGACCCAATGCGTTGCGAAGAGTTAAACAATATCTTGGACGAAGACACGCTCGTTATCAATGGTGACGGACGTGATATTGGATTGCTGCAAGAGGAGGGTATCCGCAACACAAGCCTTTTGTTTCATTGACATCGAACGCTGAAACGAATATTCTTGCTTGTCTAACTGCAAAGCGAATGGGCGTTCGCAAGACTGTAGCAGCCGTCGAGAACTTTGATTATGTGGGTACTGCTGAGAGCCTAGATATTGGTACTATCATCAATAAAAAGGCTGTTGCAGCCAGTCATATATACCAGATGATGTTGGATGCAAACGTTGAGAACATCCGATTCCTTATGTCTGTTAATGCCGATGTGGCCGAGTTTGTACCCAGCCCAGACGCTAAGATCACACGAAAAGTAGTCCGCGAACTTAATCTTACCACGTGGAGTTACCATCGGCGGATTGGTTAGGAATGGAGAAGGAATGCTCGTTTCAGGTAAACACGCAGATTGAAGCTGGAGACTCAGTAGTGGTCTTCTGTTACAATGTAGATATGAAGAAGGTAGAGAAACTATTTATGTGATTATGTTGAATCTGAAACTTATATCCAAGATTCTGGGCTCTCTCTTGTGGATAGAGGGAGTGTTGTTGCTGTGTTGCCTCTTTGTTTCTATATGGTATCAGGGCGATGATATACTACCATTTGTGTGGAGTATCTTAATCACAGTAGGTTCTGGATTCATCTTCCGAATCCTTGGTCGCAATGCAGATAACCTATTAGGACGTCGTGATGCTTACTTTGTTGTAACCATTTCATGGATACTTTTCACCCTCTATGGCACACTCCCTTCTATGATCAGTGGCTATATTCCTAGTTTTACTGACGCTTTCTTTGAAGCTATGTCAGGCTTCACAACTACGGGAGCAACCATCCTCGACTTCCCCGAGAAACTACCGAAAGGACTGCTCTTCTGGCGTTCGTTGACACAATGGATAGGTGGTTTAGGTATCGTGTTCTTTACTATTGCCATCCTTCCTTCTCTAGTGGGTGGGTCGGTAAAGGTGTTTGCTGCAGAGGCAACAGGACCTATTAAGAGTAAGTTACATCCGCGTATCAGCACCAGTGCTAAGTGGCTTTGGATAGTCTATTTAGTGTTAACTACCGCCTGCATCCTTAGTTATAAGGTTTGTGGAATGGGCTGGTTCGATGCCTTCAACTATTCTATGACGAGTACAGCAACAGGTGGCTTCGCTACGGAGAGTGGCTCAATTATGACCTTCCACTCGCCTGCGGAGGAATATGTCTGTGCTTTATTTTGTTTCCTTTTCAGGCGTAAACTTCACCTTATTATATGCATCAGTTATAGGGATGGATATTAAGAAACTCTTTAAGAACAGTGAGTTCCGTTTCTATACTATCATGGTTCTTTCCTTTGCAATCTTCATCACTTTCGAACTCGTTTGGCGTAATCACTACGACATAGAACACGCTTTCCGCAGTGCCATCTTCCAAGTTGTTTCGTTCATTACAACGACTGGTCTCTTTAGTGATGACGCTGGTAAGTGGCCCTCATGTGACGTGGGTTGTACTCGCAGCGTGTATGTTCTTCGGTGGATGTTCAGGTTCGACGAGTGGCGGACTGAAGAGTATTCGAGGTGTGATGTTGCTTAAAGTAGTTCGAAATGAGTTCCGTCAGATCCTCCATCCGAATGCTGTTCTACCCATGAAGATCGATGGTGTGAATATCTCGCAATCGAAACGTGTAACCTTACTAGGCTTTGTTGGGCCTCTATCTCATCCTAACTCTTTTTCTGTGCATTCACGATGATTGCCCTTAGAATTGACAATACAAACGCTATCACCATCACGTTAAGTAGTCTTGGAAATGTCGGTCCGACGCTAGGTATGGAGATTGGTCCTACGATGTCATGGGCGCAACTTCCCGACTTAGCAAAGTGGATTTGTTCGTTCTTAATGCTTGTTGGTCGATTGAGTTATTCACTGTTCTCGTCCTCTTCACACCTGCTTTTTGGAAGAAGAATTAGCCCTTTAATAATTCAAAATTCATAATTCACAATTCAAAATTATGATTAGGGTAGAGGTGACGAGCGGATAGGTTGACGAGTAAACTGGTTATTTGTTTGGTTGAAATATCGGTTGATAAAGAGGTAAACAATACCCACAAGTAGGGACAGACGCCCCTCGTCTGTCCGCGAAAAATACTGCCAATAAAAAGCTTTTCCTCAAGCCCCTCCAAAGGAGGGGATGTAGCCTAATGGGATGTTATTTAGGGATTTACAAGCGGACAGACGAGGGCGTCTGTCCCTACTTTGCAGCATTACATTCAACAGAGGTAAATAATGAGTGGGGAATCAAAGAGAGGCTTTCTTTAATGCACCTACGTCCAAGAGGGTCTATAGGCGGACAAAAATTGCAAATGTTAGTGTGTTTTGACCTGATAGAACTGTCTTAAACTTAGAAACTTGCTATGAATAAAGTGCATCTGGAATATAAGAGATCACCAAATGTCCTTTATAATTTTCTTTTCGTAAGTTCGAATTACCGAGTCTCAATCACGATGTCGTATAAATCACTTATCGAGAAATTTATTTACTTGCTACTGCCTTCTCTGCTTTTATCCGCTTCTGCTCTTCCAACATCTTTGCAGCACGCTCACGAGCAATGCGGGCAGACTCACTGGTAGCTTCTTCTTCAGGGCGGATGCGCATAGTGTGGGCAAGATTGACAAGATCTTTCACAGCTTCTCCACCTGCAATTAGCCCCGCAGTGGCTGGAACCCACGCATTAGAACTGGGGATAGTATGGCGGTCGGTGCACTTACGCATATCCTTGTCAGGACAGATGCAGTGGAAACGACAAGAAATTTCAGGTTGTTCTATACTCTCAAGCGGTTCTTCTGGACTATACACAACCTTTAGATGCTTAATCTTTGTCTTACGAAGTTTCTTACGAATCACCTTCGCCAGTGGGTCGTTGATAGTCTTGAAGATGTCAGTCACACGAAACTGCGTAGCATCGAGCTTATAAGCTGCACCCATGCAAGAGAGCAAAGGAATATTCAACTCATGGCAACGATAGATGAGATCGAGCTTAGCTGTTACAGTATCAATGCAATCAATGACATAATCATAATGTGAGAAGTCGAATTGATCGGCATTGTCGGGCAGATAAAACGTTTGATATTTTCGAACAATACAACGAGGATTGATGGAGTGAATGCGCTCTTCTGCTACATCTACTTTATGCTTCCCCACTGTTCGAGTGGTGGCAAGAAGTTGACGATTGACTTCGTCAGACAAACACGGTCGTCATCAATAACATCAATAGCACCCACGCCACTGCGTGCCAAGACTTCCACAACATAACCTCCGACGCCTCCAACACCAAAGACAGCGACACGACTACCATTCAAGGTATCAATAGCAGGCTTACCAAGGAGGAGTTGTGTTCTTGAAAATTGATTCTGCATTGTATTTTATTATCCTTTATTGGGGCTGCAAAGAAAGCAAGTTAGAAAGATCATTGCTCGCTGACTAAGCGTATAGACAATGGTTCAACAGTGATGAGTCGGCGCTTGTAAAGGTCGCCAATAGCTCGCTTATAAACTTTCTTCGACACCTGGAAACGACGCTTGATATCTTCTGCCTCACTCTTATCACCAAGGTCGCAGATGCCATTATGCTCACGGAGATACTGGAGAAGCACCTCAGCAAAGTCTTCTGCATGCTGCTGTCCCTGTGGGTTGAAGTGTACAATCAATCTTACCATCACGACGAATAGTTGAGATATAACCCTTCAATCGGTCGCCAGTGTGAACATATTGGAACACCTGATCCTCATAGATAAGACCTGGATACTGATTATCAACTATTACCTTAAAGCCAAGATCTGTCTTCTGCCATACGAGAAGATCAACCTCCTGCCCATGCTTATAATCACGTGGTCGACGTTCGTCAAGATAATGTTCCACTTTAGCAGATGCCACAAGGCGATAACTATCTTCGTCCAAATGGATATGCACAATATATGAATTGCCCATTACCATGCGCTTTTTCTGCTCACGGAACGGACAGAAGAGGTCTTTCATCACACCCCACGAAAGGAATGCACCATACTCATTGACCCACGAACACTCCAAGTAAGCAAAGTCGCCCACCTGTGCCAGAGGTTCTTCGGTCGTAGCAATAGGGCGTTCCTCTTGGTCAAGATAGACAAACACTTCTATCTCATCACCAATCTCAGTACCCTTCTGGCACATACTTCTGAGGCATGAGAATCTCACCATCTGGTCCTCCATCGAGGAAAAGTCCAAATGGTTCACCATTGCCTTCACGTAAGGCAATCTTTAATACAGTGAGCGTGTTGTATGCTCCGAGCTTTATTTTAGACATACTTTCCTATTTTTAAGTTGTCTGAAGCCAGAATGACATAAAGACATATTCTTTCAATGACATATTTTCTTATCGAGCTTTCGCTCGATTTACCTTTTTAGTTATGAGGGTTATAAACCCCTATACTTACGTTTAATCTCCAGCTCGTCTCAGTCGAGCCAAAATTTATAAGCAGCCCATTATCTATTCTCAGACACAGAAGATAGTTTACAAGTTGAATTCGTGTGCTGGTAATAACTGAGCAACAGCCTTTTAGTTCTATGATAACACATTTATCCACGACAATATCTGCACTGAAAACACCTATCACATGACCTTTATACATCACAGGCATCTCAACCTCTTCCTCTACTATCAATCCGGCTTCTCAAGTTCTATCAGCAGTGCTTTTTATAAACACTCTAAATACCCAGCTACAAAATGGCTCCGAACCTCGTAGGCTTTTATTGATTATCAGCTTTTATAACCTCTTCAGTATTCATCAGGCTATTAGTAATATTAAATTTATCGTCTACAAACATACTCTATAAAAGAATATGTCATTAAAAAAATATGTCTTTATGTCATTCTGGCTTTTCAACAAACATCATTCTGTCTCTTGACAAATGTCATTCTGTATCATGCCATCTTTAAGATGTATCGTTCTATCTGTTATGTGTGCGAGCCCTTCATCATGTGTAACGATGACGAAGGTCTGACCGAACTTATCGCGGAGATCGAAGAAGAGTTGATGCAACTCTTGTTTGTTCTTTGTGTCCAAACTACCTGAAGGCTCATCGGCAAGGATGACAGCTGGATTGTTTACCAATGCTCGAGCCACTGCCACACGCTGCTTCTCACCACCTGATAGTTCGTTAGGCTTATGACTTGCACGATCGCTTAACCCCATAAACGCTAATAATTCCTCTGCGCGCTGACGTGCTTCCTTCGTCTTTCTGCCTGCAATATAGGCAGGAATCATGATGTTCTCAAGGGCTGTGAACTCTGGTAAGAGCTGATGAAACTGGAAGACAAAGCCGAGATGTTGGTTACGGAAGTCGCTCAACTTTCCTGTCGAAAGACTACCAACGTCAATGCCATCGACAATGACAGAACCACTATCAGGTTTATCCAGTGTTCCGATTATCTGCAATAAGGTAGTCTTACCAGCACCTGATGGTCCGACAATGCTCACCACTTCTCCTTTATTAATATGCAAGTCGATACCCTTCAACACCTGAAGTGAACCGAAACTCTTGGTTATGTTCTTAATATCTATCATATTCTATTCTTTTATTGGGGCTATTGGGCTTATTAGCCTTATTAGCCTAATTGGGTCTATTAGCCTAATCCCCTCCTACACCTTATTATGAATCCACTCTCTCACAGCCTCGTAAGCACTGCGTTCCTCCGTGTGTTGTGGTTGAGCGAACGTCATATCGTCCATACGATTGCCATATTGATCAGGGAATATTATCATCAGCGTCTTACCCTTGAAGTAGCGATTCACCTCTTCTGGTAATCGTTCCATCGCACTCTTATAAGAAATTGTACCCTTACGAGCTGTGACGATCACAAATAGCTGATCAGCTTTCACACGTGTTGCCAAATCTGGAAGTTCTTTCCAATGATACATCTCTTCGTACTCGGCACGCACACTAGGGAATCTATTACGAATGAACTCCGTTATGAGTTGCAAACTCTCACGGCGACCATGAAACACGATACGGCACTCCAAATTACCCGCCATACGTGCCAATCGCTCTAACCAACGATAGAAACCAGGCTCAAACTCTGCACGAGAAGGCACTGCAACTTGTATTCTTCTTATTGTATTCAGGGGCTGGGTAATACGAGTAACGATAATTTGTCGGCTCAATCCATTATACAAACTACGTGTGAACTCACCCCAGAAGTTCTTATTTATATCCTTATGGAAGTGCAACCCCATAAGTATCTCCGATGCCTGAAACTCTTTAAAAGCATGTTTAATACCATTGGCAATATTCGCCGCTATGCGCACCTGCGTTGTCATTGGTACATCTGAAGAACTAGCTAACTGATGAATCTGTTCCAACAAACGCTGCCCCTCCGCTTGATTATGCCGCATATTAACATCATCATACACTACATTTAGGGCGACAAGTTCCTTCTTTAGTCGTGGATTACGCATCATTATAGCCATAGAGACCAAACTCTCTGCGTATTCAGGATACTTCACAGGAATAAGAATCTTCTCATCGTTAAGCGTCTTCACCATCTCTGGTTCCTCTTTCTCTTGTAAACGAATGCGCTGAGCAGCCCACTCTGTAACCAATGTTGATATGATACAGGTGAAGAGTATCATAATCACAATACCATTCAACACCTCATCTCCAAAGAGGTAAACATCAGGAGAAACCTCCAAGCGACGCCCCACCATCACCATGGCAATAGCCCCTGCAGCGTGCGCACTCGTAAGACCGAACATCATGTGTCCCGACATCTTTGACATCTTAAAGAGTCTTGCTGCAATATATGCCGCCACTGCCTTACCCAATGTTCCAAAGACAACAAGGCAAAAGACCACCCATAAGATATTGGTGCCAGAGAATAATAAACGAACATTGATCAACATTCCCACACCAATTAGGAAGTAAGGAATGAACAGCGCATTACCCGTAAACTCAATGCGATTCATCAACGGAGAAACCTTCGGAACATATCTATTTAATATCAAACCAGACAAGAATGCACCAAAGATGCCCTCTAAGCCAACGGCATCTGATAAAGAAGCCGAAAGGAATACAACCGCTAAGATGAAGATAAACTGCATAACAGCATCAGAATAACGGCGCAAGAACCAACGAGCAAGACGGGGTATAAAGAAGATTAGTCCAGTACAGTAAACAACAAACTTCACAACGAAGAACAACCAGAAACCAACTCCCCCACCGCCATGAAAGCTATTGACGATTGATGCCATTACAATCAAAGCAATGAAGAGTGCCATCATGGAAGAACCAACACTCAACGTCGAACTTGTATGCCGTGTCAGTCCATATCTTCCTACAATCGGATAGGCTATCAGTGTGTTCGACGCCATAATAGCAGCAAGTAACAATGCGGCTAATGGCGTATAACTCAATAAGCTAACACCCATCAGATAAGTCATAATAAACGGACAAAGGAAGGTTAACAGTCCGAAGATCATCACCCGATTACGATTCTTCTTCAGCCCCTCCATATCCATCTCAAGCCCCGCTAAGAACATGATATAATACAACCCAACACGCCCAAATAACTCGAATGAAGCGTCACGCTCCAATATATTCAGTCCGTACTTACCAACGATAACTCCCGCCAACACCATACCAATGATATGAGGTATGCGCAATCGTCCCCATGATGATAGGTGAAATAAGTATCATCAAAAGCACTACAAAGAATATCAGTGTCGGGTCAGCTATAGGGAAAATATTGTGATAAATGCAACATGAATGTCTATTAACTTGTTGCTTGCAAAGTTACTAAAAAAGTTTGGCAACATTCCATCTTAGCATATATTCATAGATTATATAAGCCAAAAATTAAGTCTGTAGGTCGTGTTCAGCAGACTTACATACGCTCTCCACATTCTTTTCATGCACCTCGCACATTATTTATACGCTGAATCTGTATTTGCGGAATGCCTATCTTTTCTTATTATCTAAGCGTGATAAAGTATTATCAGACTTAGATAACTAATTATCACGCTTAGATAATTAATTATCACACTTAGATAATACTATTACTTACGCCTCAAAACAATACAGAACACCGAAGAAACAAAAAGAAAAGCAGCGGAAAAGAAATGCTAAACATATACATTTCGATTCCACTGCTTGTGCTTTACAATAGGTAAAGAGTGCTTCCAACTATTAAACAGGTATATTGCTTGAAGAGATGAACCCCATTTTACATCCTTTATATATATGCCAGAGCGTAAATTATCACTACTTATTTTGCCCTTTAAATTGTAAGTAAAACTGCGCTTTCTGTGCTTCTATCTCTGCCTTCAGTTCCTCTTGTGTGGGTAGATAAAGCTTATACTTTGTTGCAAAAAGTTGTTTACTATCGTGGAGTATGGAGTATCGTGCGATGTCTTCATCCGTGTCCGAACATACAAAGAATACCTATGGTCGGGTTATCACCATCCGTCCGTTTGAGCTCATCAAACATCCTGACATACATATCCATCTGCCCCACATCCTGGTGCGTAACCTTTGATGTCTTTAGATCCATCAATACGAAGCACTTTAGGAAGTAGTTATAAAAGACCAAGTCGATGTAATAATCCTCCTTCTCCGTATGGATATGTTGCTGGCGCCCAACGAATGCGTAGCCCTTTCCTAACTCCATGATGAACTTCTGGAGATTACTGATAATACTGCTCTCTAGGTCTGTTTCCGTAAAAGAAGTATTCGGTGTGAATCCTAAGAACTCTGCAACAATAGGGCTTTTTAATGAATTCCAACTTCTCAACAAGTGGACTGCTTTTCTCCAGCATCTCCTCTTTTACCAGCTCCTTATGGTGAGATTGTAATAGACGATAGTAGTACTGACTACTCACGTTACGCTGGAGTGTCCTAACGCTCCATCCCTCTGTAACTGCTTCCTGCTCATACCATGCCCTTGCCTCATCGTCTCGAACCTGCAACAATACGCTATAATGCGTCCAAGTGAGACGAATGGAAGATTTTTCCAGTCACCGACTGGAGAATGTCATGTCGAGCCGATTTTTCCAGTCGACAACTGGAATATGTCTGGGTAAAAGTTGATTAAAGAGTATGTAGTTATAAAGGTTACTCTTAGAGAAACCCTTACCATATCTCTGTACAAGCAGACCGCTTAACTCTTGTATAACTCGCTTGCCATAATCAGCACGGGAATACTTTAATAGCTCCTCATTCAGCCTCTTCCCTAACAGCCAATTACGCTTCAGTAGGGCGATATTCACGGCATGAAACGCCTCATGTTGCGCCTCATCGATGATTAAGCAACTCTCTTCAAACAAATGCTCTTTGCTTGGAAGTTCGGGTTCTTGTGTAGTATTATTCATTGTTATAATTGTTTAGATTGTTCAACTCAAGCCTTCTTACTTCTCTTCTTCTCAAGTGTTTTTAGTTATAGATGTACTCTATTAAATCCGAGGTCAAAGTTACAAAAGAAGTTGAATATAGGCAAATATAACCCACCAAAGGCTAAAAAGAAAGACAGATTGTAGCCTATATTGCAATAAAAATAGTACTTTTGCAAGTACAAGTGATTAATTGAAAACAAAAAAGACAAAACATATGAAAGTAGCAATTGTTGGGTGCCAGTGGTGCAGTAGGACAGGAGTTCCTACGCCTATTAGACGAAAGGAAACTTTCCCATGGACGATCTTGTACTCTTTCGGTTCAATGCGTTCTGCAGGGTCGAAAAGTACACATTTAAGGGTAAAGAATATGAAGTAAAACAACTCCAGCATAACGACGATTTCAAGGATGTAGACATTGCTTTCACCAGCGCAGGCGGTGGTACTTCAGCCGAGTTTGCCGATACGATCACCCGATACGGTGCTGTGATGATTGATAACTCCAGCCAGTTCCGTCAGGAAGCAGACGTTCCTTTGGTTGTTCCAGAGATCAACCCGGAGGATGCCCTCGTTCGTCCTCGTGGCATTATAGCCAACCCTAACTGTACAACGATTATGATGGTTGTTGTCTTAAACCCTATCGATAAGCTCAGTCATATCAAGAAGGTGCACGTCAGTAGTTACCAGAGTGCATCGGGTGCGGGCGCTGCTGCCATGCAAGAACTGCAACAGCAATACAAGGAACTGGTTGAGACTGGTGAGGTAAAGACCATTGAGAAGTTTCCACACCAGCTCGCTTACAATGTCATCCCACAAATAGATAAGATGACAGAGAACGATTATACGAAGGAAGAAATGAAGATGTTTAATGAGACGCGTAAGATAATGCACTCCGATGTACGCACTTCTGCGACCTGTGTTCGCGTCTCTTCCCTCCGCAGCCATTCGGAGGCTGTATGGTTCGAGACCGAACGCCCGCTATCTGTTGAGGAGATTCGTGAGGCATTGAAGGCGGCTCCTGGCGTAACACTCGTTGATGATCCGCAGCATTATGTGTACCCAATGCCACTCGAGAGTGCTGGTAAGGACGATGTCTATGTAGGTCGTATTCGCAAGGATCTGGCCGATGACAACGGTAACACGCTATGGCTTACTGGCGATCAGATACGCAAGGGTGCGGCATTGAATGCAGTGCAGATTGCAGAGTATCTGATTAAGGTGGGGGATGTGAGTAAGGGTAGAGACTATAAAAAGCCTCACTCTCGCCCCCTCTCCGAATGGAGAGGGAGTGATTAGTAAGACTTGCTTAGGACTAAATAATGTCTACTTGTGAGACATTGAAAACATTTTCTGATGAGGTTAGAACATATAGATAAATAAAAGAGTTCATTTGCTATCATGCAAATGAACTCTTTTCTTTTATAATAGACGCATACCTCTGTATAAATGAAAAGTCTCTATTCTATCGAAAAAGAACGCAAGATTTAGTACTATCTACTCCCCTCTCCATTACTTCCCTTCGGTCAGTGACCGTTGGTTCGGAGAGGGGGTGAGGCTTTTTTAACGCTCAAACTGTTCTATACTTAAGCCTCCTTCCGTCAGCTTCTCAATCTCTGGAACAATGCGAGTGAAGTGCTCTGAACGGGCATGACGGGCTAAGCAAACCTTATTCTCCCATGTTTCACAGAACATGAAAACACCCTGGTTGGGTTGCACTCTCAAATAGATCGTAACCCTTGTTGCCCTCATCTTTTCGAGAGATTTCCACTAATTCGTCTGCAAGAGCCTTCACTTGAGCTGTCGTAACACCCTCTTTTACCTTGAAAAAAGCGTTTAATCTGATCATAATTTCTACTTATTTTAGTCGATAAAACCCTTTACTTATTCTTCTTGTAATAAGCCACTGCAGCAGCCACATTAGCCTTTATTGCACGTGAAGAGAATGTAGCACCTGTTGCACCATCAACCTGCTCTGCCTTTGCAGCCTTTAGCCACTTTCATTCCTTCAAACTTAGGGAGTAGGTTCTGCTTCACCGTGTTGAAGTATCGAGGTGACTCATGATTTGCCAATGGAACAACCTTTACAACCTTGTTATTCTTGATATAAACTTCCACAGGAGTAGCCCCTTAAATCCCTTTCACATTTGGAGTTAGGGTCGTGGTGTTCACTACGTATGTTCCATCTGCTTGTTTATACATCACCTTTCCCTGCTGGACTGCAGCAAAAGCAACGCTACCTGTAATTGCTAAAGCTATGAAGGTAGCTGAAAGAAACTTCTTATTCAACATTATCTTTTACCTTTATCTATTTGTTATCTGTGTGCTTGCAAATATACGAAAAACTATGTTTCTAACACGATGTTTTTGTTTTTTTAATGGTAGAACACACCTACTTATAAGCTCTATAAACCACTTTCTATATCGCAGACAGAACCTAAAAATAGCGTAAAAGAGGCTTCCCTATAAGAAAAAAATAGTCTATTTTTAATAAGAAAACAAACGAACAACGAAGAGAAAATAAACTAAAAATTAACTCAAGAGAAACCCTTTTTCAAAACATAGAGAACCATCCGCACCCACATAAACGGGCATCTCTTCAAAAATAGAAAGAACTTATCAACATCACAAGACATAACCATCAACAACAGAATCATTTGCTTTTTATTCCCTAATACTTCGTCTCTT
>BNJU01004415.1_pt1 | contig 91079 bp, 131 predicted proteins | sample 8539281 | NCBI WGS metagenome assembly BNJU01 (sample SAMD00202456, study PRJDB9452) | human saliva metagenome | isolation source: human saliva | place: Japan
CGGGCACCGATTGAACAGATAGACGCCTGTTAGCCAGCCGATAGTCGATAGTTGCAACTTTCCTTCATCGATACCTCTTTCAGCATCTACCACGGCTTTGAAGCTCCTCTTTTTTTCACGAAGCGTTATAGCAGGAGAACATGAAATCGAGCAGCGTGATACTGTACCACGCGAACATTTTGAAGCAATGGTTTACTGCTGCAGTGGTCCGTTCACACCGCCCAGATACCGCGAATCAGAAACCCGCCTGCAGCACTATCGGCTTCAGATTACCCGAACGAACCCGCACAGTCATAAAACAGTTTCCTTTTGCACGATACCATTCATACTTCCAACAGTCGTTGCACCGGCGGTATTCGTCCCGTATTCAGACCAGACAGCACGTTTATCGGCGGGAGTTGATCCGTTCTCTTCTCGGTAGCCCACCGCGCTTCCCCGCATCAGGCGACATCCGTCATAGCGAAGAAGTCTCATAACCATCACCACTGGTTCTTCCACCGCGGTCGCCTTCATAGTGCCAGGACTAAACGATTGATCCATAACCGACGCATCGGGCCAGGCGTTCCTGTCGTAAATCCCGCATTTGCCGTCCATTAGGGAGGTGGATGACATCAGCACCCCATGAACACGAAGTCTGTCTTCGAAGGGACTTTTTAAGAGGAAGCGCTCCAGATTGTAACCGCGACTAAGAGACAATGCACGTACACCGGTGCAATGACAGAGAATGCAGGATTTACGACAGGAACCCTGGCTTCCTGCAACTGTCACATAGTATCACCAGAGCAGGAGACCCCTGAAACCATTAAACCACCCACAAACTGGCATAAAGGTTATGAGACTGCCCTTATGGCGGACAGATCACTGATACCTCATTGGAAATGCACAAGGAATGAGCCCAAAACACATCCTGGATTACGTGACGGCACACCAGACTGAGCCTGGGAAAGAACCAGGTTTTTGCATCCCACAAGAAAGAAGGATGTTAAATACATTCACAGAATTGAGAGAGAGTTTTGGAAATAAAAAAGGGAGGAAAATACAATGAGAAGAAAATGTTTAATGAGCCATTAACGGCAGGAGGTACAGGCAACGTTCATCCATCAGTATCGTTCTATGTTCGCACAGCGTCCAAACATGGAAGGCAGCTTGGGAGAAACGCACCAAGAACGATCACAGGGACCAGTGCGCAATAAATGCGTCTCCGCATCAGATCGGTGACAGGCGGCGCTCGAGACGCTGCGCTGGCGCGCCTGATAGTCACCATTACCAATACCATTCGGTTATCAGCAATACGTTATAACGCATTACCGAGCGGGGGCCCAGAGGCCGCAAGCGGTTCCGGTGTCATTATCGCGCTGATACAGAGCCGATTGTGACAATCATAGTGGAAGATTCCACCGCACCTTCCACAGTCGATGGAATCCGGCGAGATTATGAAACGGCCGGCGATGTCGACCTGGGCGATTGCCATCTGTCCTCCTTTCCAAGGAACCAGCAGTATCAAGTCGTACATTCGACAGGCTACCGCTGAGATCAGTGGTTGCTATCGAAATGCATTAGCTACGGTCAATCCGTAACGACCGCATTATATCGGGCTAAGAACAGAGGATATTTCGACAGAAGGTGGACGGAACCGGTTCACAGACGGATGCGCTATCAATCCCGGTACTCTGGTTGGAGCCCACCACATGAACGGGGTTCAATCGGCATCAATGTAAAAGTATCTGATACTACGTAGAGGAATGATACTTATTCCGCTGAGAAGCAAGAACGTAGTCTTTTCCAAAAACGACCAGATCAAAGGTTGTTTAATAAATATATCATAACTAAGAAAATGCATATAGTATTGCGAAAAGCCAATACGCTGAAAGGAATTTATATCTATAACCTTAACAGGAGTAATTTATAATCGCTTGCAGGAGAAGGACACGGCTATTAAAGTTTGACGGACAGTCTGTAGACAGTCTGAAGAACTTTCCGGCCTCTTTTCCCGCTATAAGGCAGGAGAAAAGAGGTAATGCATAGGATTCTTTCCAAAGGGAGACGAGTAAGAATTACAAACCCTGCATGAATAAACCGACATACACACTGATTTCCGAATAGTGGAATTTAACAGTGTGAAAAAAACGTGGAAAATGCAAAAGTCGTAATTGATTTAAAGCCCTACACTTCGCTAGTATTACAATTACTAGGAAAAATGGTTGTATAAAAGCAAAAAGAAGGTTTAGAAAGATGGCAGGCTTCACGGCGGAACAGAAAGATAATACGGTCTTTTGCGCTTTTTTCGCCTATTTTATCCAGGTTTTATCGGATGATTCCCGGCTGCGCCAAAAAATGAATGATTTATGGTTTCTTCCGCTTCCGGCATGAAAGATACCGGCAATTTTCTCATAACGCTCTTATCCTTCCGTTGGTCCAACCATTTTATGAGTTTGCGTTTATCCTTCCAGAGGGAGGCCCAGCGATTATCGCCAGCACCGCTGGGAGGTTTCGTTTCCGGAACAAAGATACGCCGAGAACTCATTGCTTCCGGTCAGGCAGCTTTGGTATCAGATTGGCAACAAATTGATTATCCCTATCCGACGGTTACACCAAATTTTGCCGTGTGGAAAGAACCTGCTGGAAGGACAGTTTGGGAACAGACGAGAACCGCTTTATGGCGCTAAGCAAGCCCCGTTGGTCAGTTTATTTTAACAAGTGAATAAAGGCTATGGAAGATGTCAGATTTCTCTTAAAGCTTATATTGCGCGCTAAGATTTGTGCATTTATCTCTTTGTCCAGTTTTACTGACAGCACGCTAAGATATCGGACGAAACGACGTTTTCCTGGGACAGCTTATTTTCGATAAAAATTTACAGTGGAAAAACAAGAAACCAAACTGAGATTAGCGACGAAAGCTTTTTCCACACTTTCAGACGGACGGAATATGAATGTTTTGTCAGCAGACCGCAAGGAAAATGCCGTTGAATTCCGGTATATACTATTTTCCGACGGAGAAATTCCAAAGATTATGAACCTGGCGGTTCCGAAGAAGCTGAAAAATCTTTGAGAAACAAATTCATTTTGCGCGTTTTCTGCTTTCTGAAACGGGAATGCTTTTTCAGCCGGCATCTCGCTTGTATAATCTTCCCTATGATTAAAGACATTCAAAAACAATTAAATCATTTACAGGTGCTGTTAGATGCGCTGCGGTTTTGGCATTTTCTTTATGCTTTTGCGTGGTACTACGCTAAAAACTGATTTTTCCGAGGGCACGGAGCAAGCCACCCAGGTTTTATTTTTCTGTCATATCCCGCTTATTCCACTTATTTATTCCGTATTGGATTTTGGGACTGTATAAACCGATGCGGACGATACGGATGAAGACTGCCTTTTCCGAATCCTGCAAAGTAATTCCGTTGGGCTTCTTCTTCCGCATCCATTCTTTTTGCTTTTCGTAAAAGCGGCTACTGAATTATTCCACATGATAGATTTTTATGGCTTTTCGATTTTCTTTACTACGGCGGGAAAGATACTTTTACGGAAAGTTCTCTGCACTGCGGAAGAACGGTTTTAATCAGAAATATATTATTTTGGTGGATTTTTCCGGTTTCGACGCTTCATTGATCTTTCGTGAAGAACCGGATTGGGCTGCTCGGCATTTACGGTGTTGTGGATGACCCGGCAGAAACTGGGGCGTCTTACAGGGGAATTTCCGTAATAGGCGGAATTAGATGCCAGATTTGGCCAACGAATACGATTGATGAAATTGCTCACCTTATACGCGGCGGCTTACGATAGCTCTTGGCATTGCTCGACTTGTGAAAGTCCGGTGTCCATACGAAGCTTATACCCGATTATTATCAGCAATTTATTCATTCCAGTCGATTGCAGAGGAGGACGGCTTACCGATTATTAATATTCGAAATGTACCGACCGATCCGATGAACGCCATCTTAAAAGCGTTGGATCGATATTTTCGGTTCCCTGGTGGGAATTGTTCTTTTCGGCCCATTGATGCTATTGTAGCTGCCTCATTGTTGGAGCCTCCGGGACCCATTATTTAAACAGGAGAGGTAGGCTTACAGCAACAGACCTTTATGATGGCGAAGTTCCGCCTATGGGAGTGCAGAAGGTGGAAGAAGGCATGACGGTGAAGGAGATCCTATGAGTTACTTGATTGGGAAAATTATCCGAAAACTTCCATTGATGAATTGCCGCAGTTTTTAATGTTTTAAAGGAGATATGTCTCTGATCGGCCCAGACCGGAAAGAACGCAAGTTTGTGAAATGTCAGAAAGAGCAGATTCCCCGTTATATGATTAAGACCGGTTCGTCCCGGTATGACGGGTAAGCACAGGTGAACGTTTTCGAGGAGACACATCCATTACTTTAAAGAATTCAATGTGACTGCAAACATCGAGAACTGGAACTTAAGTCTGGACATTAAAACTTTTTTTAACTTTTTGAAGATTTGTTAACAAATGCCACACTTGCCGCATTTTGTGGTATGATACCTTTATCGTTCGTTTGCGGGTAGCAGGAATAAGGATTAGAAAAGCCTTTTAAAGGATGATGAGGTACAGGCTTTCGGATATCCGAAAAAGAGAACCTGGGAGGTAGACTGGGCATTAGATAAATAGAAGTAGAAAGCCCCATGGCGATACGGCGAAGATGGAAAAGCAAAAGAGATAGAAGCAGGCATCTATATTGTGACCTTCCGGAAGAAAAAGTAGCAAAAAAGAAGGAAACTGCAAGGAAGATTGACAACTGATGTTCTGCAGATGAATACGGCGCATAGAAGGGAGTTTACGAGGGTTCAGTAAGAAAGAGAAAAGAAAGAAGTCTCTTTGAAGAAGATTCTTCTGTATTGAAATTGACCCAGCATAGACGCTGTGGTGTGAGCGTGGTTCGTTATGAATATCAAGCCCAGCGCAATCAACATCAAAATGTCAAGAATCAAACATTGACGTGACCAAGCAGGAGCGCAGCTGCTGACCATTGCTGCTTTTGTAGACAGTCGTGACGGCGAAGTCGGAAGAGGAGCAGTGGCTAAAGATTAACGAAGTTTGAGATTGGCGGCCTGGGAGCAGGGTGTTGCCGCATTAAATAAAAATTTGATTTGATATTGAGCATTGCGCAACTTTAACTGGCGGTTGCCGACGTGATTATTGATGCTTGGCGGCAGATTTGATATCACGGGAAAAAAAGAATTCAAATATATGAATTATATTCATGAGACCAGTATTAACCAAAATACCGTCAAGAACCCAAGGAATATATTAAAAACCGATGTGGCACCCGGATGGTGTACAGGCGCCTGCAGGCACTATATGGATTAATAATTTTTACAAGAACAAAGAGGTGAGAGAAGTGATTTCAGGTGCTTATACAAGGCGAAGAAGGCGGATCTGCAACACTGACCAACATCGTCATTTACGGTTCTCCCGGCAAATTGCCTTTACCGTGATATTGAACCGCCAAAGGTGTCAATAAGCACAATATTGTCGGTTCGGAAGGATTCCCTGCGACTTGCGTACGTGATGATGGGAAGGAATAAGATTCCGCTTTTCAGCTTCTCCAAACGAGGAAGTCTGTAATATATCTCTAGTATGTTTATCAGTCAATCTTTAGCGATGATTGACAACAAAGTTATAAGAACGAGGCAGAAACAGTCCACAGGATGATGACAGAAGAACAAAGAAAGGAGAATCAACTATCCGAGTCTGAGAGCAGAAAAAAGAAACTGAGTGGACGGAAATCTCATAGAGACTACAAAATCTTCCGGTAAGAAAGAAAGCTAGAGGCAAACCGGAAAGAGATGAGGAAAGTAAATCGCAAGCCCGACTTCAGTTCAAAGAGAACACAGCAAAAACCGCAAACAGCCAGAGCCCAGACGAAAGGGCCGGATGAGCCACCGGCAGAATTAGAACTGCGGACGCAGAGTGCAGATGCTGGAAGAAAGAGATTATGATAGCGGAAGGAAACTGCCCCTTATCTGGAAACGGTCCTTTGATTATCCTTTACTAGAAACGGATATTTTGATATTTTACAGGTAAAGTCTAGTTTTTCTGGATTTTCCGCTTCACTTCAGATTATGACGCTTTTTCTCTTTTGTACGCTTACGCTGAAGAGAAGAAAGAAGCTGCATCTACACGAAATTGTTTTTTAGAGTGGAGGATGGCAGAAAGAAGCCCTTCTGCTACGGACAGTTTTTTTCGAATTCAATGTACCAATACCATGTTTCTTCGGGCCAGGCCATGAGACCCGTGGGGAAGTTACATCGGAAGTCATGGAACCTTTACCTGGCTCTTATTGTTTTTGGATTATTTTTCTAACGCTTTTACCAAGGCGACATCTTGTGATTCTTTCCTTCCGTTTTCTTTAACAGGCCTGCTGTGAATCCGTCAGCGATTTCTTTGATTAACCTTTTCCATTTTTACGGTAGTATATTGAAGATATCTGTATTCACCTGCGGGCGGAGGAAATATTTATTAGCTCTGACACAGTTGTTTTAATTTTTCGCTTATTCATCTTAAGGAGAAAAAAAAGGGCGGAGCCTGCTTTTTCTTCTCTGAGCGAAGAAAGCCATCTTGCTTACGCCATGTGTGATGATAGCGCAACGTCTCATTTGTACTTTTTCGTCTCTTCCTTTTCTGTTTCAAAAAAAGAGGTTCTGCTCACCTATAGACCTCATCTGCATTTTTCCGGACACGAAGCTCGCGGCATTCCGCGGAAGGTAGCTCATAATGTGGGAGACAAAGATTTTTCTTATTGCTCGGCTATTCGTACCCCATTTTTGGCAATCCCCTGTTCGACCCAGAAGTCAGTGCGGCAGAAGCTACGGCCGCTGTATTACGCTGTATTTTGTTTCATCCTGTGCGGAGTTATTTTTGTTTTATGATGCCAACAGCCTGCATACTGTTTTTTCACCGCACACAGAAATTATTTTCTTTGATGATGACTGGGGGTCGGGAAGAGGCCATCTGAAGATGGGGATGGACTTTATGAACAAAATGCCTTTATGGCAGAGAATCTTCGGATACGGGACCGACAGTTTTTATGCTGGACCATGTCAGCAAGGTTGAATAAGCCGTTATGACAATGGATAATATCCAATGGAATATCTAAATACTTGATGACTATAGGAATAGCTTGATTGATTGCCTATTTTTGCCTTCCTAAAGATGCCTGGGAGAAGGATCGGGAAGGAGAGAGTTTCCGAAACCGTCTTTCCTTTTGCGACAGGAATAGGTCTTCTGCTATCTGGGGCAGGGCGGCTTCATCAATATTGGTGGGTACCTCTATTGTTTTTACCGCTGGATTATTTTATCCTGTTTTTCAGTTCGGCACAGCGTTAAGGCGCAGGAGTACTCTGGACGATACTGCCTCCTAGAATAGATGATTTTTGATTCTTTTGACTACAGAGAAGCAGCCTCTTTTCGGCGAGTGACTGTTCCTTCCGATGGTTTATCGGAACAGTCCCGCTTTCTCTATCTCTTTGCGATTTCTAAGCTGAATTTTTTTGGAAGATGATGCTAACGAAGACTGTTTGCCTTATTCTTCCGGTTCAATCACACCGTAACTCTTTGCTCACGCTTATAAACAACATTGACTTTTTCCGTATTCCGTTTAAGAAAACAAAGAAGCGTGTCCTAAGAGTTCCAACTGTAAACATGCTTCTTCCGGTGTCATGGATTTTAAATCAATCTGTTGTGAACGATTTTGATTTTCCTCATCATAGCTTCCTGTTCTTCCAGGGGAATTCCGGAGTGAAAGGAGGGATCATGTCTGCTACCATTATCCTTGTACTTCGAATCTGTCTTTCCAGAACATCTACGACAAGGTCGATGGACTGGTACATATCCCTTTGTAGATTCTTCGGCACGGATTACGCTGTCTTCTTCACAGGAATGGTAACCTCAATTTTCTCAAAATCCTTCTGCGGAAAGGGTTATTGCGGGCAGATCCGCCTGAAAACTTGTCGAGTTTTCCGAGCTCTTCTCCACCATATTCTTAACCCTTCTGTGAGACTAATGGTCTTTTCCTGTAATGCTAAATTTCATAACGAATCCTTCCTTCTTCTTTTCTTTTAAGAAGAAGATTTTCCTTATAGACAGTATAGCATTTTCTATAAAAATGGAAACAAAATCCAAAGTTTGAAGAGGAATTTCACAAAGAATTAATGATTGAAAGCTTTGATTTTCACATTTTCACCGCCTCTTCCTTGCTGCAGAACGGGACTCAATGGTAAACCTGTGAGTTATAGATTTATACAATGCCATACTACTGCTGTATGGTAGTATATAGAAGAATGAATCTTTTGAAAGAGTATTTGAACGCATTCTAGTAGAGAGCTGAAGCTGATAGTAAACTGAAGGTAGATAAAAATCCTTTTACAGGAAACCATGGCGGCAATGTCTGACGAGGATTTAAAGGCACAGACGGGAAAATCTAAGGAGAGATTGTCTCATGAGTGCCGATCCTCCGCCCGAAGCTGCAACGGTAAGGAAGCAGCTAAGAGAGTACTCGGTATGGAGCACTTCCGGTACAGCTCATTGGTGGCGTGGTACTCCATCAGGGCATCGCGATGAGAACCGTGAAGGAAAAGACCTTGGTTTCACCTGTCCGGCTCATCTTTAACGCTTTAAAAGGCGAAGTGCGCACATCGTAACGGTAAACGATTACCTTGCCAAGCGTGACCGGAATGGATGTGGGACAGGTGCATCGCTCTCGACTCACTCGTGAACGGTTTTAAATGAAATGTCTCACAGAGGAATCGTCAGGCGGCCTGCGCTTATGCAGATACATTACTTTATGTAACAAATAATGAACTCGGATTTGACTATCTTCGTGACAACATGGCGATTTCGTACAAGAATCAACAGGTTTTACGGAGGCTCAAATTATTGTATTATCGACGAGGTGGACTTGTGTTTAATCGATGAGGCGAGACACTGCTCATTATTTCGGGACAGTCTGAGTCTCACAAAGCTCTATGAGCTTTTGTGACATTTGGCCAGACAATCTGAAAGAGGAGGAGGAACTGCCGAGTTTTCCAAGATTAATGCTATTTTAGGAGAGGAAATCGAGGAAAGCGGAGACGTATCGTTAATGAAAAGGAAAGACCGTAAATCTGACTCCAGCAGGGTGTGGAAAGGTGGAGAAATATTTCCATATCAATAACTCTTGCGGATGCGGAGAACCTGGAGATTCAGCATAATATTATCCGCACTTCGCGCCAACTACTTGATGCTTTAAAGACATTGGGCGATTATGTAGTAAAGGATGACGAGGTTTTGATTGTCGATGAATCACCGGTCGTATTATGAACGGAAAGCATGGTATTCCGACGGACCGCATCAGGCCATGGAAGGAAGGAACATGTGAAGGCAAAGAGAGTCCAGAACGTGGGCAACTATCATCACCTTTCCAGAACTTCTTTAACAAGTTCAAGAAGAAGGCCGGACTGACCGGTACGCACAGACCGAGGAGAAGGAGTTTAGAAATATTTACTCCATGGACGTTATTCAGATTCCGACAAACAGACCGGTACAGAGAGTGGATCTCTTGATGATGCGGTATATAAGTCCGAGTAGGAGAAGTTCCAGGCGGTTGTGGATGAGATGGAGGCGATCTCATGAGACCGGCGCACCCGTACTGTGTCGGTACGATTGCCATTGAGACTTCCGAACTTCTTTTTCCGGTATGCTTAAAAAGACGCGGTATCAAGCACAATGTCTTGGGTGCGAAGTTCCATGAGCAGAAGCGGCAATCATTGCGGAGGCAGGTGTACATCGGTGCAGTAACCATTGGCACCAACATGGCCGGTCGGTACGGATATTGTTGATGAGGAATCGAGAGCCGCAGGCGGTCTTCATATCGTGGGTACGGGAAAGACAAGGAGTCCAGACGGCTATCCGGACAATCTGCCGCGGTCGTGCGGGAAGACAGGAGACCTCGACAGTCGCAGTTCTTCCTTTTCCTTGAAGATGACGTGATGCGTTCGGTTCCGAGCGCCTGATGGGGATGTTCGAAGCTCTGGGCGTTCGGATGGAGAGCAGATTCATCACAAGATGCTTTCCAATGCGATTGGAGAAGGCCCAGCAGAAGATTGAGTTAGAACAACTATGGAATTGGGTGAGAATCTTCTCAAGCATGATGAAGTAAACAATGACTCAGAGAGACGTGGTTTATGCGGAAAGAGGAGAAGGTAACTGAGGGAGACACATATGTCGTCCTCTCATTACCCAAAGCTGACATTACCGATATCGTGTGATTTCTAAGTGTCAATGAAAGCCAGGACTGCGACGATGTCCGAAGGAGTGGGATTTCGAGGGCTTAAAATGATACTTTGATGCAGATTATTCCGTTAGGAAGTTGAATTTTTCCGAGGAAGAATTCGAGCATATGACCAGAGATGAGCTTGCCCAGAAGTCGAAGCGAAGGAGGATTCGTCCCTTACGAGGAAAAAGAAGCGGGAGTTCTGGAAACTCGAGCAGATGCGAGAGGCGGAACGCAAGTCATCCCTTAAAGGTTGTGGACCAGAAGTGGATGAGCCACATCGACGATATGGACATTCTCCGTGACGGAATCGCCCGGCAGGCTTTACGGTCAGAAGGATCCAGCTTGTAGAGTACAAGATTGCCGGCTATGAGATGTTCGAGGAGATGATGAGAAGTACAGGAAGAGACAGTGCGTACTCTATCAGATTAAGCTGGAAACAGCAAAGTGAAAGAGAGCAGGTCGCAAAGCCTTCCCGCTACCAATAGGGATGAGTCCGGTGAGAGCACCGAAGATGAGAAGGCAGAAAAATTTATCCGAATGATCCCTGTCCTGCGTGCGATCCGGAAAGAAGTATGCGAACTGTCATGGGCAGAGTATTTCATCAAAAGAAGTAATAACGGTTTAGGAGTAAGAGAATAATCGGGAACAAGAAGGAAAGGAGCTTCCTGTGATTGAATTTGAGCAATCAACCGGAATTAATACGAAGGAAGATTGCTGCTAGACAATTAGAGCAGGCTTCTGGACCCGGACAAGAGAGAGAATCGCACGAGCGGGACAGAACGATGGAAGAGCCGGATTTCTGGGCGGATGCGGAAAAGGAAATAAGCTATCCACGGAGTGCGCTACGAAGTAAATAGATGAGGTGGTAAGGCTTTTAAAGCTGAAGGAAGACTACGGAGGATATCGGATGCCTCGATTCAGATGGGAAAAGAAGAAGAGGATGCTTCCGTGATTCCGGAAATCAAAGAGGATGCGTTTGCGTCTACTCGGAAGAATCTCGTGAAAACATGAACACGACGCTTCTTCTTTCGGGAGAGACGACAGTATGAATCGCTGGCATCTCCGCTGAATGCCGGAGCAGGCGACAGAGGCGGAACGACGCGGGCATTCTTTACAGGATGTGGAGTACCCGCTGGGCGGAGCGCCACGGATTTTCCAAAGATTCTTGGACCATTTGGACGGAGATGAGGCCGGACCAAGTCTGTCACTCTGGAAGTGGTGGGACAGTATGCCCACGGTTATCTCTCGATCGTGGAGTCGATTCATCGACTGGTACGATTCCTTCAATGCGCAGGGAAAGAGGCAAACCTCCTTGTTTCCTGTGACGTGATGCCGGATATTGAGACGGATATTGATATTGAAGTGAGAGAAGAAGACACAAGATGGAGGTCAGCCTGCGGCAGGCGGATCAGCATATTAACAAGACCTTCTTCAGCAGCAAGCGTTTGATACATATTCCAACCGGTTTTGTGGTAGCCTGTCAGGAAGAACGTTCTCAGATTCAAAACAAAAATAAGGCGATGCAGATGCTGTTAAACAGCTTTGTCGAAAGGAGAAGGGAAGAACAGGAAGCGAAGCTTGCTGGGATCTGGGAGAAGTGATGACAACGGCTGGGGGCTCATCTGGGATCCGTTTCGGCGTTTTGCAGCCCTACAGAATGGTGAAGGATCTCCGTACCGGAGAAGAGAGACGGGAATACCGATGCATTGACACGGAGACATCGACCGATTTATTACGGCCTATTTAAATGATGGATGGCTTGGATGTCCGGACAGAAAAGTTTCCGGAAATGATTAGAGAAAAGGGGTGAGGCATGAAGACTGCCATTATGGGATTCGGGACAGTCGGATCCGGAGTAAAAGAAGTATTGGAATTAAAACCGCGAACAAGTAGAGATAGTGGCGGAGACAAGATTGAAAATCAAGTATATTTTGGCACGAAGAGAGCATGTCTCAGGTGTCCTGATGAGCTCATCACGACGGGACTTTTCCGTGATTGAAAAGGATCCCGGAAGTAGAGCTCGTGGTGGAGGCACAGGCGGTATCCATCCAGCTATGCGTATCATACTGGGCGAGTTGTCTCGAAAAGCGGTAGCTATGTGGTAAGTTCCACTAAGGCGGTGGTGACGCCTGTGGTTCGGAAGCTTATGCGTACGGCAAAGGAGCACAACTGTAATTTCTACTTTGAAGCTCTGTAGGCGGTGGATTCCGGTTGGTCTGCACCCTTTATCATAATTACGCAGAAAAATGTGACGGAGATTACCGGTATTTTAAACGGAACCAGTACGCATCTTTAAGTGAAATGAAGGATGAGGGCTCCACCTTTTGCCGATACCTTGAGGCAGCACAGCGCCTCGGGTATGCGGAAAAAGACCCGTCCGCCGATGTGGATGGCTTTGATACCTCCAGAAAACCGCGACTCTTCTTTTCCATGTCTTCCGGCATGCGTTGCCGCTCACGAAGATATTCATACGGAAAAGGCATCCGAAATTTCGGATGCGGATATGTCGCAAAGCAAATGGATTACCATATTCGTCTGGGCCCGTAGAGACAGTGGAGGATAAAGCGACGGCTCATGCGTTGCGCGCAGTTATGGTGGGAAAGGATGATCCGCTTTACTGTAAATGGAGTATATAACGGCATTCGGCTATTGTGGAAATTGTTCCGGCGATACCATGCTTTACGGCAAAGGCAGGAAAGCTTCCAACAGCCAGCGCAGTGGCTTTCCGATATTATTGCGGCGGCAAGGCATAAGAACTCATTTTCTAGGAATCGGCTGGTCGAGAAGATAGATTGAAATTGAGTCAATCGGGCTCCAATGCTTCCGGTATTTTCTTCTGTATTGAGGAACAGCCGAGGATTCAGAAGGAACTTAAGTCTTACTTCCTGGATGGGGGAGAAGCGCGGCTTCAATCGTGTTGAAGGGCAGACAGGATGAGTTTGCTACCGTATCCGGACATTTTAGTTTGAAGAAGATTTCTTAGCAAGGCTGAGAGGTTTTGAGGAAGAGACGGGAAGAAGAGCCCATTTCATTCGTGTATGAAGGGAACATGGCGGAGGAATAAAGAGATAGGGCTGTAAAATCAAAAATATGCTTTACAGCATAGGTCTGAACTCTGGGGCTCAGCACCTACGTCTGCAGACCTATATTGGCCGAAAAATCTTATTTATTATTTTGATACAGCCCCATTTTGCATAAAGTAAAAAGAAAATAGGAATATGAAAAGAAATAAGAGGACGGAAGTTTTGTAAGTATAGTTCCAAAGGAATTTGCCGGACAAAATAAGCAAAGAGGAAGAAATAATGGATATTTGGGGAAAGCGGAAGGGCAGTAGTGAGCTCAGATTGGGTAAAGAAGCTTGGAGAAAAAGCAAAAAGGGAGAGATCTATTGTCTTGAGGGGGAGCTTTTCAGAACAGGTGAGCATTGGTGTGAAGGGCTTTGGTGAAGGGACTTGGGATAGAGTGAAACTGATGGATTCTCTGACCTTACTATTGTAAAAGAGCATCAGGAAGAGAAAAGCTTACCACCTTTGATGTTTAATCGAATTGAGGATGCGAGGTACCGCAGGAAATCGGCTTTCGGAAATGATTAGCGGGGATGCGGGTTTGCCTTATCGGAGTGGGCGAGCGGATTGAGTGAAGAGATTCCGGAAAATGCCAAGTGGATTAGCATAGAAAAGCGCGACTTCTGGAAAAAGACTTCTGACTACAGAAGCGATTTAGGCAGGGAGAAAGAAAAGAGATCAGTTTAGAACAGATGCCTCCGGAAAGTGGCCGGCGCAGCACTTGTTCGGGATGGAGCTCCTCGGAGATTACGCTTTGACCTCGGACTCACCGCACTCGGAAACCTCCTTCCTGCCCGTATTCTCTTAGAGCAGGCGAAGGTCGCATCGAGGAAATGGATTTGATTGCCTCGCACGAAGCGGGCGGATCCTTTTACGATTACGCATTGCCGCAGCCACGGCAAAGGGACTTGCCTTAGCAAGAAGAATTCTGATTTCGGCATCAGCAGCACTCCTGGAGATGCTGAAGGAAAACTGCTAAGCTATTCCGCTTCCAATCCATGTGGACACCGGATGCCAGAAGAGGACAGGGTCTATACGGAAGCTATCTGAGAAACGCTTCTTCGGGAGGAGCAGGTCGTCCGGTTCTCCGAGGTGCTGCTGGAGTTTGCAAAGTCTCTTTAGAGGGAAAAGCAGATCTCGGAAATGACGGCGTGCTCCGTCACAAAGAAGAGATGCGCTGCTGTGAGGAAAGACTGATTTTTCCGGAGGGTTCTTCCCTTTACAAAGGGCTCTTCCTCACGTCTTTTAGCGCGGAGCGGAAGGGAATGCGGGCGAGAGAGAAGAATTCCATCTGAGTATTTATCGAAAGCCGCAGAGCGCCGAAAGAGGCGGAGAGCCGAAGGACTTTTCTGCAGACTATTGAGGAAGAGTGCGCGTGGCTGCTGGAAAGACGGAAGACAGACCGAGCGCGAAAACCATCCGGTCTGAAGCGGTTTTATGAGAGGAGGGAAAATGTTGTCTCGGGAAAATGCAAGAGGCGGATTTGGAAGAAACTTTTGCTTTTCGATCGGGAGATTTTCGCTCCATGGCATACAGCGAGAAAGATTTTCTCTATGCGATTTCCGGTAAAATTGATGATAAGGATTGTTCTTATTGGAGAGAGAGTGAGATCATGCAGTCTACTGGCATTTTCGTCTGCTCGGTACGGGAAGCGGAGCGCGAGAGCATAGCGCATGTGAGAGAAGCGCATCGAGTGAAAAGGGCTATGGGCGCCTGCTTCTGAAAGAATTTCATGTATTGGAGGAAGGCGTAGGAAAGGTATTTTAGAGGCAGAGAGGGGAATTGCGGAAGAGGGCCCATAGTGAGGCGATGGGCTTTTCGAACTTCGGAAGAAGAAAGGACTACTACGATCCTGCAGAGGATGCCTCTTGGCGGAAAGCGATTATAGAGCAATGTTGAATTAAGTTTACTGGGAACCGGAGGAATGATGCCGTTTCCGGAAGAGGTGGCTCACGAGCCTTAAGTGGCGCGATCAAAACGGCTCCAGTCTTTTGATAGATTGCGGTGAGGGAACGCAGATAGCCATGCGCGAAAAGCGGGTGGAGCTCTCCCATCCGATTGGACACGATTTGCTTCACGCGCATTATCATGCGGATCATATCTCGGACTTGCGAATGTCTTTCTCAGCATGGGAAAATGCGGAGAACGAAGCCGCGTCTGATTGGTCCCAAGGCTAAAGAGAGCAGTACTTTGTCCCAGAATGATTGCGCCGGAGCTTTCCTTTCCTCAGAGTATGTGGAAATTAGCGGAGAGGTGGAGCCTAATCGGAGAGTTTTGTCACAGAAGCTTTGGCGTGGCTGTACAGTATTCTCCTGCTATGGCCACTTCGTCTTCGATTCCGAGAAAGGGGAAATTTTCCGTGGAGATGAGCGATGCAGGGGATTTCCGCTTCGGTGCATGAACAGACCGCAGCATGGTGAAACGGTGAATGGGAAGGCAGGATTTTCACCCCGATATGGCGAGGGGATGAGGCGCGGAAGGGCATTTGCGTATACTGTACGGACACAAGACCGAAGTCTGAGAATTTCGAGATGGCTAAGCGACTTTAGGCTTTATCTGCGAGGGATGTACGGCGAAGAGGATAAGGCCGCCAATGCCAAAAACATAAGCACATGACCATGGAAGAGGGCGCATACCGTTGTAGAGAGTACGTGAGCTAAAGAGATGTGGGTTACCCACTATTCTCCGTCCGGAGCTTTATCCGCACAGTATGACAAGTTCAAGCGATATTTTTCCGGTCAAGTTTGCAAAGGACGGCTGGAGCCGGAAATCCTGAAGATTACCTGAGTTTGAGTGCAGGAGACACTGCTTCTGGGAATAGAAACGAGTTGTGACGGAGACTGCAGGCAGCCGTGGTGAAAACGGAAGAGAAGCACTCTTCCAATGTAATCTCTTCTCAGGTAGCGCCTCATGCGGAATTCGGCGGAGTGGCGCCGAGATTGCGTCAAGAAATCACCTGAGAAAATAGACGAGGCCATCTCGCGTGCACGTGAAAGAGGCGGAATCCGGCTTTTCCGGACTTGTCGGGACTTTGCTACGGTGGGACCGGGCTTGTCGGAGCCCTGCTTGTCGGTGTTTCCCGAGGCAAAAGCCCCATCCTACGCTCTAAAAACCGCCCATTCCTGTGCATCACACAGAAGGGCATATTGCGGCAAACCATATTTCATGCGCAGATTGTAAGTCGCCCTTTGTATGCCTTTGTGGGCGCGGCGGGCACAGCCACTGCTTCCTCGTGGAGGATTACGGGAAAATCAAAATCTTCGAAGAACGAGAGATGAGGCCGCGGAGAGGCCTCTTGACAAGCGTCTCGTGCGGTGGGGTCGATACCCGGCGGACCGAAGCTGGAAAAAGATGGCAGGCAAAGCGAAGGGAATCCGGAGGCCTTTCATTTTCCGACGGCGAAAATGGAAGACGCTCTCATGACTTCCGCTTTTTCCGGTGTCAACGGCGGTTTTAAACGAGATGAACAGGAAGAAGATGCTCTCCGAGGAAGCGATGTGGCGGACCTCTGTGCTTCTTTTCAGGAAAATGTGACAGAGGTGCTTTCGGAAAAGGCCGTCCGTCTTGCAGGGATCTCGGCGTTTCCCGGCTGGCTATTGCCGGCGGTGTTTCCGGCAAACGGAAAACTTCGGGAGAAATGGTGGAAAAGGCGAGGCGAAGGGAATTTCTTTACTTCCGAAAATTATTTCGCACCGACAATGCGGCGCGATTGGTGGCAGGCAGGCTATTACGGCGGAAGAACTGGAAACTTTGCTGACCATTCGATAAATGCCTATCCTCCCTGTCCACGGAGGGCTGAGTCGGCAGAGGGTGCAGGGCAGGAACGTGCAAAGCATTTGTGAATAGGCCGGGGAGAAGAAAGAGAATAGTGCAGCACGAGAAAGTACGTAATCGGTCAGGTCGCAGGGCTCGGAAAGCGGATGCAATACGGAGGAAAGAAGCTTGCCTTTTCACGGGAAACCCTTTTACAAGCCTCGGCAGAGCGGTTTCGCTTGGGAAGGTGCAAAGAGCTTCTTCTGATTGTCGGCGCGAAGATCAGGAGCGGGTAGAAATGATTGAAACAGAGGGATGGCGTAGAATGTTCGGGCGATAGGGTGGATAAGAGCGCTTTTGATTCGGGTTTACCAGGCAACTCTTATACATGGAAAGGGAGAAGCAGGGAGAACGCAGTTCCTGCTCAGGCGGAAGATACGGTTTTTATTCGCGATGCGGCCCGCCCGTTTTTCACAGTGTGGATTTATTGGAAAGATTGTATCGGGAAAGCCGGATTGCAAAAGCCAGTCATTCCTGGTCTGCCCGTGAAGGGCTGCCAATCAAACTGCGTAGAGTGATGGGTTGTTCAAAAGCCCTCGAAACGGAAATTCTTACTTATTCCATTCAAAACGCCTCAGGCTTTTTACTTTTTCCTGTTACTTCTTTCCGCCTGTCGAAATTTGCATTGAGAGCGGAATCTTTATAAAAGAAAAATCACCGATGATGCCACATGGTTATCGAGCTTTTCTTCTGGAGGAGAAGGTAAAACTTGTTCCGCGAAGCGAAAGAATCATCACAGTGCAAGAAGATCTAGAGCTTTTGTATAATTGATCTATAAAATAAGACTTTTTAATTTTCGACTCACAACTTTTAAAAACACTCTTAAAATAAGCATATAATTATCGTAAATTTATAAAGCACAATATGGACGAGAAGATGAAAGACGAAGATTTATGTACAGATGCTGGAGTGGATTTTCTAAGCAGTCGGAGAGAAAACAGCTGGATTTTGGGACGACAATAAGGCTAACTTCTTGAAGCTGTCCGAAATCGTTTTTCTTAAGAGGTTTGGGTGGTGTGTCCAAGAGAGACTTTAATTGATGGTGTTTTGGGCATAAGGCTTCTGGATGAAAAATAACAGCTGAACAATCTTCTTTCATCAGGCCAGAACACAGCTCAAGAAAGGATATGCCCGGAAGATCATTGACGGAAAAAGGGGCGCTTTATGCACCGGAATATGGATCCGAAATCTATGATTATGTTTGGATGTGCATGAGTTTCGAGGATATTTCGTTAAAAGGCGAAAAATGAAAAAGCCGGAGAAGAAGTTTTCTATTATCAGCAGGCTTTTGCACTTTATAAGAGAGACTCCTTCCTGAGTGCACGATTGCTGGGTTATCTTTGGAGCGTTCGCTTAAAGAGACTGTACGATGATGTGGTGACTTTCCCGGGAGAGTATTTTTAGAGCAGGAAGACTCATGAATCCTTTTTGAAATCTATGACAAGGCCAATAAAGATTTATCCGGATAACGGATGGCAGATTGAGATGATTGATGCCTTGATTTTAAAGAAGGATTACAAGAGCGGCATACGAGCTTTACACAGTGCGCGCGCACTATTATCAGGATGATTGCAGCACTCTATTCCGAAGGCGCGTTCGCTGCTATGAAAGACTGTCCGACAATGTCCGTGTGGTAACCGATGATATTCGCCAGATTCAGGCCAATATTGTCCGTAAGGATGAGAAACTGAAGAGTGAGATGGGAGCCAGAAAGATGGGGCTTACCTTTGTCCGTTTCACCAGTTTTATTGACATCTATCACGTCTTTAAGAAGAAATCTGGAGAGAAGAGGCTCATCCATTTTCATGACTTGCACCTGGTGGATTATGAAGGAAAGCTGATCAAAACCAGGAAAAAGCTGAATGCAGAGAGCGGAGATTCTCGAGCAATCTCTTTCCGAGGGATTAAGAAAAGGCGATGTTACACGAAGTATTCCTCTTCTCAGTACTTGATTCTGCTTATCGGAACAAAGAGAGAGACTGTGCGATTATTTACCAAAGAATTTCCAGAAGAGTGAAGGAACTTGTCGGTTCCAGAGCGGAATTTCACTACAGAACTGTATTCCTTGCGGAAATTCCCGGGAATATTGGAAAGAAATAATCAGTCGAAGAGTCAGAGATAAAGTAATATAGATCATTAACATAATTGATATTATGAAAGAATTTAATACTTGACACGAAACCACGATTTTGATACATCTTTTCTGTTCGAAGCAAGCGCAGCGTAGCTCAGCTGGATAGAGCGTCTGCTACGATCAGAAGGTCGTGGGTTCAACCTGTCACGCATGAAGACTCTTCCTTATCGAAGAGTCTGTTTGTTGGCCTTTTAAACCACAGAGATACATGAGTAAAAATACGTCATTTTATGTTTTACTGATGCTAAAATACTAGTATTTCTGTTGTGACTTTCGAGGGGCAAGCTTTAGCTTGCTCCTTTTTCATGCATGATAAGGGGCGGATTCGCTCAATCAGCATGGATGAAACGCATTGCGGAAGTAGAGAAACAAAATCGTATTTAGAGAGATTCTTCCGGAATGGGCTATGTCTTGATAGTGTAACCTTCACTGAGGAGGCGGAACCCATTATCTTCGTGCTTTATTTACAGACAGGATGAGGAAGATATGGCAGTAAACGACAGCAATGGTTTTCGAGAAGGCTGTCAAGTGGCTGGATAAAGAGGACTTCATTGCTGAGGAATATTCTGAGGTTTGTCTTTGGGATTTAAAGGACAACCCCTGCTGAGGGCGATGAACTGTACAGCGAAGAAATCGGCGAAGAAATGAATGAAGAAATCGTGGCGAAGAATCGAATGAAGAAATCGGCGAAGAGGAATAGAACATTTAAACATAGCATAGTAGATAGAACTCTTTTCGGGACGGAAAAGAAGGGGAGTAAAGCAATGACATGATGAACTGCGCTTGGCACTGGATATGTTGAAAAAGGAAAAGGGAATTTCAAAGCAGGATTATTGAAGCAATTGAGCTGTTTACAGACTGCGTGTAAAATCACTTGGCTCTGCTGACAATGTCAGAGTCAGCATGAATCCGGAAACTGCACACTTTCTCTGCTTGCGGATAAGACAGTTGTCGAAGTTAGGATCCCAACACTCCAGATCAGTTTAGAGGATGCCAGAGCAATAGATGCGTATGAGCTTGGAGACACGGTACAGGTTCCGATTGACTCCCAAATCCTTCAGCCGTATTGCTGCACAGAATGCAAAGGGAGTTATAGTACAGAAGATTCGTGAGGAAGAAAGAAAGATTCTGTATGAAGAGTACTATTCCATGGCAAAACAGGTGGTATCGGGTGTTGTAGAGAAGGATACGGGAAGAGCCTTGATTGTAAATCTCGGGAAGGTGGACGGCTACCTTGGAGAAGGGGAGCAGATTATGGGAGAGAAGATTCTTCCGAATCAGGAGAATCAAGGTTTATGTGGTAGAGTTAAGGATAATCCGAAGGACCGAAGGCGATGTTATCCAGAACACATCCGGAGCTGGTCAGAGCTTTTTCTTTGATGAGGTTTCGAACTCAGAAGGAATCGTGGAAGTAAAGCCATTTCCAGAGAAGCGGGATCCCGTACGAAGATGGCAGTCTTATCCCATGATGATGATGTGGATGCGGTAGGGGGCAGTGTAGGATTAAACGGAACCAGAGTGAACACGATTGTAGAGGAGTTAAGAGGAGAGAAGATAGATATCATCAATTATGATGAGAACCCCTGCTCTACCTCATTGAAAATGCATTGTCTCCCGCAAAGGTGATTGCCGTTATTGCGGATCAGGATAATAAGGATGCTGGTGATTGTTCCGGATAATCACTGTCTTTGGCTATCGGTGAAGGACGAATGCTCGTCTTGCCGCAAAGCTTACCAACTATAAGATTGATATCAAGTCCGAGTCTCAGGCTCAGGAGCAGGGAATCTTTGATGAAATGGGAACTCGATTATCGAAAGTGATTCCGATACAGAGGACTATGGAGCAAGGATCCTATGAGGAGAAAGAGTTAGAGTAAATTCCTGGAAGACGATGACCGAGGAGACGAAAAGTAGAACCTTTACGTTCTTGCATCGGCTGCAATGAGCAAAAAGAACTTCTCCATGTGTACGGGAAGAAGGCGGAACTTATTCCGTAGATGTCAGCTGGTAGAAGAACGGTCGAGTGCGTATCTTTGTCCCATGCTTTCCTGCTTGGAAAAAGGGAAAACGAAAAGCTTTTTTAGAGCTTTTAAGAATATTCCGGAAGACAGCTAAAGAAGCTGAGAGGAAATTAAAGAAATTGCAAAATAAAATGTACTGGATTAATCGGTCTGGCCATGAAGGCGGGGAAGGTTAAGGCAGGAGAGTTTTCTGTGGAAAATCCATTAAGCAAGGGAAAGCCCGTGTTGTACTGGCTGACGGGATGCCTCGAGAATACGATAAAAAGTTTGAAAACAGCTTTGTTTTTCATTACAAGATTCCATCGGGTTGGAACCAAAGGAAGGCTGGGAAAATCATCGGTAAGAAATGCGTTTCTCTCATCAATAGAGGATGAAGGCTCGGAGAGAGAATAATGATGTTTTTATGGAATGGAGGAATGCGGATGTTAGAGGAGAATAAAGCAAGTGAGAGTACGGAGAATAAAGAGGAAGGGACAGTCAAGAAGAAAAGATTGGCATGGTTTTCCATTCTCAAAATTCTGTCAATCATAAAAATCACCCTCTGAGCGGAAAGTTTTCTGATAAGGCAAAGAAGGCTAAGGAACAGGACAAAGAAAAGAGGATGAGAAGAAGTCACTGAACGGAAGACCGCTTCCGGGAACGGCAAGAGTTACTCCGCTTAAGACCTTAAATGCAATCCAGAAAAGAAGGCGGAAGAGGAGAAGAAGTCAGAGAGACTCCTTCAGGAGCAAAGAGAGAGAAGAAGCGGCGAAGGAGAAGTGAAGAAGCGCAAAGAGGCCAGAGAAGAAAAAGGTGGAGGCTGTAGAAAAACCGATTAAATCCAAGGGTCAATAAACTCTCCGGTATTGTATGCGCTGTTTTCAAGGATGGCGGAGAAAAGAGTTTTGATAGGAAAGAGCAGAGCGAGAACTTCCGCTTTTCCAAAACAGACAGAAAGCCCGTTTTGCAAAAAGATTTCTCAAAGGACAAGGATTTTCTCAAGGACGGAGACAGAAGGTCTTTGACGGAGGAAGAGGCAAGGCTCAGGCAGCGAAGAAGCCCGCAGCACAGTCCTTTGCACCGGAAATTGTGGAGAAGCAGAGCCGTGTGAAGCACGATGCAGTAAAAGCCTGCAAAGAAGACCTACGGGAAACAAGAGCTTTTGAAAAGTGAGAAAGGCAACGATTTCTCAGAAGAACAGAGCACAGAGAAAGCAGAACAAGTACGGAGCAACGCAGTCCTATGGAGAGATGACCAGGTTAAGGTAAAGAAGACCGGAAAGGTGCCTTTATTAAGCCGGAGTAGTAAAAGGCGGTGGAAGAAACCATCAAGTCTATCACTCTTCCGCAGTGATTACCATTAAAGAATTGGCGGAAAGATGAAGCAGAAGTCTGCGGATATCATCAAGAAGCTCTTCTTAGGGACAGATTGTCACATTGAACACCGAACTTTCCTATGAAGAAGCGGAGAATATTGCAGTAGAGTACGACATCCTTTTGCGAAAATGGAAGAAAAGGTTGATGTCATTGCGGAGCTAGTGCGAGGATTCCGAGGTCGATAAGGAGAAGGATTTGGAGCCCCGTCCCTCGTCTGTTGTTGTTATGGGACACGTCGACTCACGGTAAGACGTCCATTCTGGATGCGATTCGAAACACCACATGTGACCAGCAGGGAGCATAGCGGCATACACAGTCTCATCGGTGCCTATCAGGTTTCCGTCAAGGTGAACGGTGAGTCGAGCGTCACTTTCCTGGATACTCCCGGACGATGAGGCGTTTACCGCCATGCGTATGCGTGGAGACATGATCGACGGATATTGCCGTACTGGTTGTGGCTGCCGATGACGGAATTAAGCCGCAGACGATAGAAGCACTAACCATGCCAAAGGCTGCCAACACCGAGATTATTGCAGCCATCAATAAGATTGATAAACCTCACGGCAAATGTAGAGAAGTAAAGCAGGAGCTCATGACTTATGATTTGGTTGCGGAAGATTATGGCGAAGTACCATCTATTGCCCTCCCGCATCCGCGAAAACCGGAGAAGGTTTGGAAAATCTTTTGAAAATATCGCCTTTGCAGGCGGATGTTTTGGAGCTCAAGGCCAATCCGAACCGTAAAGCCTATGGCGTAGTGATTGAGGCGGAACTCGATAAGGGTAGAGGTTCCGCTGCCTCGTCTTTTTGGCGTACAGAAGGGTACACTTTCATGTCGGAGATGTTGTGGCTGTAGGATCCGCCTTCGGTAAGGTTCGTGCCATGATTGACGACAAGGAAGACGAATCAAGAAGGCATCGCCATCTATGCCGGTTGAGATTTTGGGATTGAATTCCGTGCCGAATGCCGGAGAAATCTTCCAAGTGAAGGATAATGAGAAAGAGGCGAAAGCCTATGCGGATACCTTTCGTTTCCGAAGGAAAGCAGAGAATGGTGGAAGAATCCAGAAAGAAAGTCAGCCTGGATGCGCTCTTTGACCAGATTAAGGCAGGTGAGCTGAAGGATCTTCCGATAGTGCTTAAGGCTGATGTACAGGGTTCCGTAGAGGGCGGTTCGCGATTCCGCAGAGAAGATTCAGAATGAGGAAGTACAGGTTAAGGTGATTCATTCCGGCGTAGGCGCTATCAATGAGTCGATATTAATCTTGCTATTGCATCCAATGCGATTGTTATCGGATTTTGATGTGGAAGCCCGATGCTACAGCGAAGGATATTGCCGAAAGAGAAAATGTAGACGTCGTCTGTATAACATTATTTATAAGGCAATTGAAGATATTGAGCTTGCGATGAAGGGCATGCTTGCGCCTGTATTCGAGGAGAAGGTCATCGGTCGCGCTGAAGTACGGATGATCTTTAAGTCCTCCGGAGTAGGGTGATTGCCGGATCCTCTGTTACGGACGGTAAGGTACAAAGAGGAGCGAAAGCGCGCCTTACAAGAGACGGCGAGCAGCTCTTTGACGGAAATATTGCTTCCGATCAGACACTAAGGATGATGTAAAGGAAGTAGAAACCAAGCAGGAATGCGGTATTGTTCTGGAAGGCTATACCGACATCCAAGAGGAGATCAGTTAGAAGTTTATATCATGGAAGAAGTAAAGAGATAAAACAGGCTGTGAAAGAAGGATATCTTTACTCTTCACAGCTTTTTCGTCTCATAGCGAGTATGGCTCTTGTCAGAACGTCGCTACGCGTTATCTCGTTCGTTCTGGTGTGGAATAAGGAAGAGGTGAAGCTGAAAAGGCAAAGTTTTTAAGAATCAAAGAAGAAATGAAGATGTGTGGAGAAATCTGTCCGTTCTGATTCGGAACGAAGTAAAAAGGACAGTCGCGTATCTCCTTTTTGTGTATGTGACAGGGTGGATTTAACACCTGATTTACAGTATTGCAAGGTCTATGTTTCCTGCTTGAAGTGAAGAGAGTCTGGGAAAGACCATTGAAGGCTTGCAGGCTGCTACCGGATTTTTAAGAAGAGAGTTGGCACAAAGCTTAAATCTTCGCCATACTCCCTGAATTACAATTTGTTCCGGATCATTCTGTAGAGTACGGTTCCTGTATGGATGCCTTGATGAAAATAAGGTGAAACTGGAGGATGAGGCACGTCCTGTCGGGGAGGCTGTTAATCAAGAGAACGTTATAAAGAAGAGGATGAATAGAGAGGGGAAAAATGAGAGAAGTTTTGGATGGCCTTTTTGAAAAAGGCAAAAACAATCTGTATTTTTAGGCATACTCGCCCGGATGGAGATTGCCTAGGGTCTACCTAGGGTGGAAGATTATCTAAGACTCGTTTTCCGGGAAAAAGCAGTGACGTTTTGATGGAGGCCAACTCCGTTTTCTTATCTTCCGGGCTTTTCGAGATTCGAGCACGATTGCCCGAAAAGGATGAATGTGATTCTGGCTTTAATCTGTGATTGCGGAGGATATGACAGACTGGGAGAGATACGGGCGACTCGCGAAAAATCGCGAAAGAACGCTATGTTGTGGACCACCATATTACAGTAGCGGAGAAGAGTTTCCACACCATACCATTCTGCCCGACGCATCCAGCACCTGCGAAATCAGCTTTGATTTGATGGATGAACGGTATTTACAAAAGGAAGTGGCGACCTGTATCTATACCGGAATCATTCATGACACCGGTGTCTTTAAGTATACCTCTACAGCTCCTCATACGATGGAGATGCGGGAAAGATGCATGGATAAGGGATCGCCTTTTCCTCGATTATTGACGACAGTTTCTTTATGAAGACGGTGAATCAACAGCGATGTTACGGGAAAAAGTGCTTTGGACGGAAGGCTCTATATGGAGGATCGGATTTTCGCCTCTTCTCTCAGCATGAAAGACATGGAAAGCTCCGGATCAGAAAGATGATGGACGGTATTGTCAGCGTCCTTCGGGAGAACAAAAGATGGTGATAGTGATTTTCCTCTAGCGAGGTTGGGGAAATACCTATAGGTGAGCCTTCGTCGAACAATACTGCGCTGGATGTTTCGCTGTGGCGGCGCACTTTTTCCGAGGCGGGCATAAGATGGCGGCAGGTTGCGGCTTGAAAGGGCGATGTAGGCTCGATTTTGGAAAAGATTATAGCGGAACTCAGAAAGCAGATGGATGCGCCGGACTCCGAGCAGCAAGTGTGCAGATAAAGATCCTGAGTTATATAAGAATCAATGGCCTGCAAGGAAGATAAGGGCATAGTACAGATTATGGATGGAATCATCAATGTCAATAAAGAAGCGGGGATCGAGCTTTGATGTGCTCCGAGCTTTTAGCATTCTCCGTGAAAAGAAAATGGGACATGCATGGCACCTGGATCCCATATCTGAAGGGTGCTTCGTTTGTGTGGGAAAGGCGACCAAGTTGGTGGACAGCCTTATGAGGAAGTGAAGGTTTATCAAGGCGGAGCTCTCTCGGGTGTAGAGACGGATACGGAGGACAGCAGAAAAGCGCTTATCGGAAGAGAAACTGTATAGCCAAAAGAAGAAGTTCTATCCGCCTTTCCATTCTCTTCTTGGAAAAAGAGAGCAGATTCCATGTACAGCGCCAGAAGGTAGGGGAGGCTTGGTTACAGTATGGCTAGAGAAGGAATCGTGATAGAAGAAACGCCTTCTCCGATTGAATTTTTCTCCATAGAGCTCCTTTTCCATACAGAACTGAAAGCTTTCGAAGGACTTTCCTGCCGGGAAAGCACCAAAGAATCTTTCGTGCAAAATGCTCAGAAAGGCACTTATATTCGCACACTTTGTACGAAATAGGAGAAAAGCTCGAACGAAAGCTTCATGCTTTATGCGCTTACTGCAGGGAAGAGGTCGGAGAATTTCAGTTTGAAAAGAGAGTACCTCTGAAATCGAACGGTATACGAAGGAAGGCTTTACTCCTTTTTGAAGCCGGTTTATACAGTAAGGTTGACAGTGCTGACTCGGAAAATTTTGACGGTGCATCTGGGACACCTAAAAATCTTTTTCTTCCGTTTTCCGCATTGAGAGGAAGAAGGCTTAAAGCCTGCGGTTCTTTTCCTTTACGATGGAAAAAGGAAGCTTCTTTTGCAGGGAGAAAGAGATGCTTTCCACGGAGATGAGCATTTTACCCGCTTGAAAAATGCCGCTTTTCAGGAGGTTTATTCTATCCTTAACGATGGAAGTGGCGCGCATGAGTCCGAGGACTTTGTGAATCGTTCTATCGAAGCCTTAAGCTGTGAAGCATCTTGTGGTGGGAACGGACTGCAGCTCTGGCTATCAGGGAGCAGGGAATGCGAGCTTTCTGAAAAATTCTGCAGGGAAAAATACGATTTTAGCTGACGGTGGTGGATAAAGTGCTGACGAGGACTCTGCCGGAGGAGAGGTGAAATTTCGAGCTCTTATATCCGAAAAGGCCCTGGAAGAGGAAGGTGGAAGAAGCGGCAGCTCTTCCGGACGACCCTACAGCATCAATGGACCAGCAGTGCACGGGAAGGCGATCGGAAGAAGCTGTCCTTTTCCGACAGCGAACATTTTCCGAAAGAAGGGAAGCTCATCCAAAGGAAGGCGTGTATTATACGAGAGTGATGGTCCCGGGGAGAAGAATACGATGCGATGACGAACATCGAAGAAACCATATTTCCGAGAGAATCCCTCTGACGATCGAAAAGCCACCTTCTTAACTGATCAAAGAGATTTCACGGAAAAAGATTCGAAGCTTTCGTCAGAGGATTCGGGGAGCAAAAGCAGTGAAATCTGGATGCTTTTGAAAAGCACAGCTAAAAGGAGGATTTGCTTACTGTAGAGGAATTTCGAAAAGATGACTTAAATCAGACTCAGGATTTGAACTGTGTCGACTACGGAAAAACCTTGACAGCGGAAGGGATATAGCATATCATACTTTCTCGTGAAAAGGCGTATTTGTAGCTTTTTCACAGAGAGATTTCTACTAAAAGGGAAATCGGAAACTTTAACGCGAAGCGTAGTAAAGCGCACCTCGACGCTTGTTCCGTTTTCGTGGAGAGTTGCGCAGAGCGCAAAGAAGGAGAAAAATGATGGTACAAAAGAGAAGAAAAGCAGAGTTGTTGCTAGTACGGAAGAAAGCCCGGAGATACTGGTTCACCGGAAGTTCAGGTGGCACTTTACAGAGAATTGTAGAGCTTACCAGCATTTAAAGAGCAATCCGAAGGATCATCACAGCAGACGCGGACTTCTGATGATGGTTGGTCACAGAAGAGGACTGTGACTACTTAAGAGAAGACAGACTTAAACGGATACAGAGCTTTGATCGAGAAGCTGGGTATCAGAAAGTAAGAAACTTTCAGGGCAGGGGTTACTTCCCCTGTTCTGTTTTTTCCTAAGAAGGAGTGGAAAAACGCATCGGAAAGGACGCGGAATCAGTTTGGAATATTTTGCTATATTTAAACTTTCCAGGGCGACTTCTTCCTTTAGCATAATGATTATCAGTTATTTCATCAAAATTTTCCTTTGAAGGTAACTGGAGATCACTGAAAACAGACGGGATGTGAGTTTTTCAGTGCTTTTGGGGCTTCCAGAAGGAAAGAAGAAAAAGGAGGCTTTATGTACAGTTATTCAATGGAACTGGCAGGGAGAATGCTCACGGCAGATGTGGACAGGGTCTGTCACAAAGTAATGGAGCGGTTATGATGCACTCATGGAGATACCACGCGTGCTTTCTACCTGTACCGCATCGGAGAAACCCAGAGACGGCATCGATTTTTCTTTCCTCTTTCCGCAGAGTATGAAGAGAGATGTATGCCTGTCGGAAAGTTCCCGGCGGCTTTTAAGAAGAGAGGAAGAGCAGCGACAACGCCATTCTTACGGCAAGAGTCATAGACCGCCCTGATGCGTCCGCTGTTCCCGGAAGGACTATAGAAATGATGTTCTTTAAACAACACTGTTTTATCCGTGGACCAGGATGCTTCTCCGAACTCTTGCGATGCTTGGATCTTCTCTTGCAACAGCAATCTCGATGTACCCTTTGACGGTCCCTCTCGCAATCAACGCAGGTGGGCATGATTGCCGGTGAGTTATTCTTAACCCGGGAAATGGAGAAGGCAGTTTCCGACCTGCTCCTCACGTTGCGTTTGACAAAAGGAGAAGGTCATCATGATTGAAGCCGGTGCAATGAGCTTCCGGAAGAAAAGATGATTGAGGGCAATTTATCTTGCTCATGAGACGAAACCAGCAGATTATCAGCTTTCCGAGAGCATCATCGCAGAGTGCGGAAAAGAGAAGCACAGCTACGAGTCTTCCGCCATTCTGGAGGCTGTTTCGAGAAATGAGCGTGGTCATCCGAAGAGATGGAAAAGGCGGTATTTACCGATGAGAAGCAGAAAGAGATGCCAACATCTCCGCTCTCGGTGAGCGCTTGGTAGAGGCTTTTCAGGATGACGAGGAAGCGCTTGCGATTCTTCCGGATGCTATTTATCAGTACGAGAAGAAGACGGTTCGGAAAAATGATCTTGAAGGACTCATGAGAGACCGGACGGAAGAGCAATTGACCAGATCTCGTCCGTCTGGAGGCGGAGGTGGATTTGCTTCCCAGAGTTCATGGTCCGCCATGTTTAAGAGAGGACAAATCGCAGATTTTAAAATGTGACCACCCTTGCTCCGCTTTCCGAGGTACATGAAGGTAGAGGATGAATGAAATTTGAGACGGAGAAGCGCTATCTTCACCAGTACAACTTCCCGGGATATTCCGTAGGAGAGGCAAAGGCTTCCAGAGGTCCGGAAGAAGAGAAATCGGACATGGTGCTCTCGCGAGGAAGTTTTGATTCCGGTGCTTCCTCAGAAGAGTTCTATGCCATTCGTTCCGTTCCGAGACGATGGGTCAACGTTACTCTCCATGGCTCACCCGCGTCCTGTATGTCCCACGGCTGTGGTGTTCCGATTAGAAAAGTGCCGGTTGCGCATCTCCTGCGGTTCGTTACCGGAGAGACGGACGACTATCTGGTACTACCGATATTCAGGGTCTTGAGGATTTCTTCGGCGATATGGACTTTACTGGTATACGGGAACAGAGACGGGATTACCGCAACCAGATGGATATCAAGATCACGGTCTACCGTCCTATCGTGGAAGAGGCGATTACAGAGTAGAGAGTGCAAGACTTTATCATGGATCGGTGTCATGAAGGATGCGACTGCCGAGCCGAGAAAAAGAGCTTTCTCCTATGCACCGAAGATTATTACCTTTACAGATTGAGACCGACAAGATTGGAGATGATTTATCGAGTAAGCAGGCGTAAGACGATTACCGCTACCATCGAGGAGACCGGTGCAAAGATTGATCTGATGACAACGGCATGGTATCCATCTCCGGAATTGACCTCGCTGCCTTAGAGAGCGAAAGGAGATTATCCTTTCCATCGTAAATGATATTGAACCGGGTCAGATTTTAGAGGGAACTCGTAGTACGCATGATGAACTTCCCGGTGCTGTCATCAGCTCAGTCCGACGAAGGACGGTATGGTGCACATTTCCAAGCTTTCCGATAAGAGAGTGAATGAGGTGAGGATGCTAGTGCATCGGACGACAAGGTACGCGTAAGGTGATTGAGGTGGATAAGATGGGAAGAATCAACCTTTCCATGAGACCGCAGGATTTAGCAGAATAATTTAAGTTAGGGGCTTTTATGAAAATCAGGACCAGATATGCGCCCTCCCTACCGGAAGGATGCATGGAGAAATCCTCGTACAGGCATGTACGCCTCATTTGATTGCCAAAGCATGAGGGAGGGAGATTTCCTTCTTCGCATAGAAGATACAGACAGGAAAGAGAAGTGGAGGGGCTGTGGATTATCCGGAGAACCTCGAAGAGACGGGGCTGGGATGAAGGTCCGGACAATCCCGGCTCTGCAGCCTAGTCAGTCCGGAGCGTGTGAAGACCGACGTATGGTACGCCAAGGAGCTGTGGAGGGAGAGTCTTATTACGCTTCTGGATAAGGGAGAGACTTGAGTCTTAAAGACGGAGGTGAATGGGGAAATCTGATGCACTCATGACAAGCATTGTCTGTCTTTTCGAAAGAAGAGTGAGGAGAAGCTGTCAGCGGTCTTCCTGCGTATCCGGCAGAATAACCTGACAGAGGGCACAACGACTTCCATGACGAGTTTTATGATGTTACTGTAGGCACACGGAACTGACGATATGAGCTGATTAAGTCCGACGGCTTCCCGACCTATAACTTTGCGAATGTCGTGGACGACCACTTAATGGGCATTACCCATGTTAGCTCGCGGAAATGAGTATCTGTCTCCAGTCCGAAGTACCAGAGACTCTATGTGATGCCTTCGGCTGAAATCGCCGAAACTCGTGCATTGTCCGTTAGACTCACGGATGAGAATCACGAAAGCTCTCGAAGCGTCCAGGCATTCCTCCTTTGAGGACTTGATTGACCAGGGCTTTAGTACCGTGAAGGCGGTTAGTGAACTTTGTTGCGCTTCTTGGCTGGAGTCCGGAAGGAAATGAAGAGATTCTGCAGATCTCAGTCCGGGAGTTCTGATTATCAGAATCTCGAAGAGTCCCCGCCGTCTTTGATATGGGAAAGCTTCTGGATGAACGGAGTATATTGCAGATGGACTGATAAGTTCTATGAGAGAGTGCCCACCTATTAAAGGAGGCTGCGGGGAAAAGGTGGATTGAAAGAAAATTGCCGAGATGTGAAGAGTCGTATCGAGATTTTTCCCGACATTCGGAGCATGTAGACTTCTTTAAGGCAGTGCCGACTACTGACCTTTCTCTTTATCAGAAACAAAGAAAGCAAGACAACTGAGGAGAATTCTTTATAGCTTTTAAAAGAGGTTCTTCCACTTTTGGAGTGAGTGAAACGGACTACAGTAATGACCGGCTTTACAGCTGTTTTGCAGGAGTTCAGTGACGGAAAAAGGCTATAAGACGGATTCACCATGTGGCCGATCCGCATTGCCCTTTCCGGAAATGATGACGCTACAGGAGCGCGGAGATTCTCGCTACGCAAAAGAGAGTCTTTCGGGCAGACTGGAAAAAGGCCGCAAACTCAGATTGAAACGAAACATAAAGAAAAGCAAAAGCAGTTTGCGTAAGTGCAAGAACTGAGGCGAACGCTAAAGTAAGTAAAATGAGGTTGAATTATGGAAAAGGAATTTTTAGAGATACAGACATTCCATTGCCCATGTTTTTAGCAAAGGCAATGATTGAGCTTTACGGTGAGGAAGTCAGTATGCAGTCGGACCGCAGATTGAAGACGGTGCATACTATGATTTCTGATTCCGAAGAGTTTAACGAGGAAGATTTTCCGACAATTGAAAATAAGATGCAGGGAAATCATTAAGAGAAGAGAGCTCGACAAGGGAAGAACTCTCCGAGAAGATGCTTTGAAAGCTTTTTGCAAAGCAGAAGTTCAAGAAGGAATTAATCGAGGACCTTCCGGATGGAGAGGTGATTTCGTGCATCATACCGGAGATGACTTTGTAGATCTTTGCCGGGGACCCATAGAGAATTCTCAGGAACTGATGATGTGGCTTTTCAGGTAAAGTCCGCTTTCGGAGCGTACTGGAGAGGGGATGAGCATGAGATCAGTTGCAGAGAGTTTACCTTTCGTTTATCCGGATAAGAATGCTTTTGAAGGAACACCTGAAGTGGTTACAGGTGCCACAGGAAAGAGATCTACAGAAGCTCGGAAAAGAACTGACCTCTTTATGTTCGACGAGACTGCACCGGTATGCCTTTACTGGCTTCCGAGAGGATGGAAGATGCATCAGGCACTGCTTCAGTATTCCGAGAGGTACAGAGAAAGACACGGTTATATGGAGATTTGCACCGCTTATCTAACAATAAGAAGCTTTGCTGATTTCCCGCCACTCGGGCCCATTACATCATCAACATGTTTATGGTGCCCGGAGTTTCGCTGGTTGAAGGCCGATGCAGACCTTTCCGGCGTGATGGAGAATCCCGAGATGACACGAGTCTTCCGGAGAAGACGGTGAAGATTCAGGCCGGTTCCGTGATTTACAATCGTGAAAATCTCGATACCATGGCGGCAAAAGCCGATGAACTGTCCGAATGCCATGCTGACCTACAAGAGAAGAAATCGTTCTTATAAGGAGTTGCCAATTCGTTATTCCGAGTACGATGTTCTGCACAGAAAAGAGAAATCCGGTCAGATGAACGGGCTTTTCCGTGTGCAGGAGTTTCGGCAGGATGACGACCATACTTTTCGTTATGGAGTCCTGATTGAGGCGGAGATTGCCGATATTATCTCCATTGCGGATGAAATATACAAACCTTCGGCGTAGCTACCGTAGAGCTTTCCACAAGACCGGAAGACTTTATGGAGATATCGAGGTTTGGGACAGGGCAGAGGCTGTGAAGAAGATTCTGACCGATAAATGACGGGAAGGCGGTTTGGAGATCAATGAGGGTGACGGTGCCTTCTATGGTCCGAAAATCGACCTGCAGATAAAGGATGCTCTCGGAAGAGAATGGCAGTGCGGAACAGTACAGCTTGACTTCCAGCTTCCGCACAACTTCGGTTGTTCCTTCCAGAATGCGGAGGCGAGCAGGAGATGCCGGTTGTATTGCACCGTGCAATTTATGATCTCTGAAAGATTCATCGGATTATAATAGAGAACTTTAAGGAAGCTCTTCTGGCTTTCTCCGGAGCAGTGGAATCGTACCGATCCGGGAGGAGCTAACGCGTACGCAAAAGAAAGTTTATGACGCTTTCCGAGATGGGAATTCGCTACGAGGTGGACTCACACGACAAGAATATGAAGGAGAAAAATCAAGACCTCACAAGAACTATAAGGATCCGTATATCCTTGTTCTGGGAGATAAGGAAATGGCGGAAAAATACTGTTTCCATCAATATGAGAGGCTCCAATAAGCAGGTTAACAATGCTCCTTTGGATGTATCCTAAAAGGTCTGCGCGAAGATGCAGAAAGAACATACCTTGAGCTTACAGACGATTTTTCCTAAGATTGTTTGAAGCAAGGAGAGATCTTCATATAGCTCCTATTCTGAATCCGTATAGTAGAAATTGCTGCATTTTTCTGCGAAAGTGAGAAAGCCTGATAAAATAGCAGACATTATAAAGAGATTTTTCTTATGCTTTTACGCATGTATAAAGAGAAGTCTTTTTATTTTCTTTATATCCCGTCCATGTCGGGAATAGGGGAAGAGCTATTTGGAATAGGACAATGCAAAAGAGGGGCCATGTCTGAGAGGAGGATTGTATAGGAGAGTATTAGAAAAAGTTGAGTGATTTTGGTGAGTAAGTGGATGGCACTGATTGTGATTCCGTGGCCTCCATTTCTCTTTTTCCGTCTCAGTGTATCTTTTGATTAAGACAGCATGATTAATACCTACTCGGAATCGTCATGTTTTGAATGGGGCTTACCTGAAACCGTCGGATTCTACGGACGTCTTTAAGAGACCGAGAGATGTCATTATCGGGCAGTGGCATGTTTACCCTGATGCCATTATTGGCTTTTTCTTCTGACCACAGTATTTCGTCTTTCACCGGAACTTACGATTGGCGTTATTCTCGTGGGAACCTCCGTCCGGGGAACGTCATCAAATGTTCATGACCCATCTTTCCAAGGGAGATGTGCCCTTTCGCGTTTATGACTCCGTAGTCCACCATTCTCGCACCTTTTATGACACCGCTTCACGCTGCTCTCCATGCCGGAAAGACGGTAGATGTACAGGTGGTCGGATGTTTATTTCCGTTATCAAAGTGGTTCTTGTGCCGATTATTCTCGGAATTGTGGTAAACCGTTTCTTTAGCAAAGTAACGGAGAAAGCGGTAAAAGCACTGCCCTTAATTTCCACAACCGCGATTGTTCTCATTATTGCAGCGGTGGTTTCCGTGAACTTTGCCCGAATCTATGCAGAACGGTCTTTCTGATAGTTTGTAGTGGTCAGCATCTGCCATAATCGTACTGTTACCTCACCGGTTACCTTGCGGCAAGGGCTCTGAAACTGGATACCACGAAGTGCGTGCCATTTCCATTGAAGTGGGTATGCAGAACCCGGGCTTGCGACGAGCCTGCAGGCAACTCACCTGCCCAGTACCCTCCTCGCAACGGTTCCGGGAGCGGTCTTCTCCGTATGGCATAATATCTCGGGAGCAATTCTTGCCAATATTTTTAACTATAGCTCCAAGCACGGCGGAAAGATTTGAGCAGAAGAGCATGCTCACGTGTTTTCTTTTAAAGCACAGTTTCATTGGAATATCTCCTAAATTGAGTTTTTGTTGTAGTATTATGAAGAGTTGCGTTATTCTTAGTGTATTTCAGGAGGATTGAATGAATAGTGATCATGTAAGGGGAAGGCGCAACAGGCGCCACATAGAAGTTCGATTAACGCCTTGGGCTATACCAAGGAAGAAATGAAGAAGCTGATGATCGGCGTGGCGTTCCTACAATGAAATTGTTCCCGGACATATCAATCTGGATAAGATCGTGAGGCGGTGAAAATGGGCATTGCTGAAGCGGGCGGCCTTCCGGTGGAATTTCCGGCGATTGCGGTCTGCGACGGATTGCCATGGGCCATGGGGCATGAAGTACTCTTTCGTGACAAGAGATCTCGATTGCGGATTCCACGGAATGTATGGCGAAGGCACATCAGTTCGATGCATTGGTCATGATTCCGAACTGTGACAAGAATGCGCCGGGACTCCTTATGGCGGCAGCTCGTGTTAATGTACCGACCGTCTTTGTTTCAGGCGGACCCATGCCTGCTGGAAAGGTACATGGAAAGAAGCGTTCTTATCCGCCATGTTTGAAGCGGTGGAGACATGAGGCCGGAAAAATTGGTGCTGAAGAGCCTCAGCCTCCATGGGAAAATGTCTGTCCTACCTGTGGTTCCTGCTCGGGATGTACACTGCAAACCCATGAACTGCTTACAGCGAAGTCATCAGTATGGCACTTTCCCGAAACGGATCGATTCCGGCGGTGTGTCGGTTCCGTATTCGCCTCACAGCAGGCCGGATATGCGATTATGCACGTGTTGAAGGAAAATATCCGTCCGCGAGACATCATGACGAAAACAGCTTTTGAAAAATGCTCTGCGTGTGATATGGCTCTCGGTTGTTTCACGAATACGATGCTGCATCTTCCGGCAATAGCCCATGAATGCGGCATTAACCTGGATATGGAATATGCCAACCAAATTTCCGATACGACACCGAATCTCTCGTTATTTAGCACCTCGCCGGTCCTGCCTAGTAGCGGAGGACTTAAATGAAGCCGGCGGTATTCTCTGCAGTCATGAAGGAGCTGATCGAAGAAAAATCTTCTGCATTTGACGGTATTACGGTTATCAGGGCAACAACGGGAGAAAATATCGAAAAGGCAAGGAATCTGGATGAAGAGATTATTCGCCCTATCGAAAATCCCTTTGATGCCAAACGAGGCATTGCCGTTTTAAAGGGGAAACCTCGCCCCGGACTACCGGTGTGGTAGCGTTCCGCTGTAGCTCCCGAAATGATGGTTCACGAAGGTCCGGCGAGAGTGTTTGACTGTGAGGACGATGCGATTGTTGCCATTAAAGGCGGAAAATTCATCCGGGGATGTGGTCGATTCGTTACGAGGGACCGAAAGGGCGGCCCGGGAATGCGCGAGATGTAAACCCACCTCCGCCATCATGGGAATGGGACTCGGCAGTACCGTTGCACTCATTACCGACGACGATTCTCCAGTGCATCGCGTGAGCTTCTATCGGTCATAGTGCCCGGAGCGCTGTCGGCGGACCGATTGCTCTGGTAGAAGAAGGCGATATTATTTCCATTGATATTCCAAAAATAAGTCTCGATATGAAGGTTTCTGGAGGAAGAGTTGGAAAGAAGAAGAAAACTTTGAAACCCAGAAAACCGAAGGTGACGGAGGCTATCTTCGCTATCAGGCACTGGCTACCAGCGGAAACAGAGGGGCGATTTTTGGAGCTCCTGAAGGGCTGAATTAAATCTGCATATTTAGCTAAATCGTGTACACTAAAAGAGGTATATACAAGAGAGTATACCTTTTTTCGTGTTGTAGGAGGAGAACACATCCACGGAAAAAGCGAGTATACGGAGCAAACGGAAAGGATTCATGGAGTTTGTTTCCGGAAAAAGACAGAAAAATGCAGCAGGGACGGACTGAATAGGACGGCTCTGTATTCATACTACTAAGGAGAAAGGGAAACACGAGGACAGATTATGAAAAGTAGGGACGGAAATCGTCTTTTAGGCTAAGTCTACTTTCGGCAGGAATGGTATTTCTGCTTATTTTTGTTGTTTTCGTTTCTAAAATCCTGAAATTTTATTTTCATTCCATGCCTAAAAGACTGGGCAGTCTAGAAAAGACAGGCAGGACGGAAGAAGAGGAAGGGCAAGTGCGGATTTCTTCCAAAAATATCCTTTTATAAGCTCCGATGCCGCTTCGGAAGAGATTTTCAGAGAGCAGATTGAGGGCGTGAGAGCTGTTCTGGACGGAACGAGACTCATTTAGACAGCTTTCATGTGCAATCTTATTCATCGGATGACGAGAGATGTACAGATTTTTATGCCGATATGAATGCCTATCTGCAAAAAGGGAAATATATAGCGATGGAGTTCTTGAGGAGATGATAGAAGCTAAAAGCTTGGTAAAGCAATACAAGGACAGCCTTTTCCGGACATTCCACTGATTTTTCTTCTCATCCGGATCAGGAGCTGGGCTAGAGTGTTGCAAAAACAGCAAGATGACCGGGTATTATGTGTTTTCTATATGAAGGAAACCGGACTTGGCTGCATTGCAGGTGAGGCTAAATCCATCTCTGGCAATATACGATAACAGTTACTTGGGAATGGAAGAGGAGAAGAGTTTTTATCTCTTCAGGATCAATTTCCGGATTATCGCTTCGAAGGAATCAATTTTTCTCAATTAACAGAGAAGAGTTTGTTCAGTCTATAGAGAATTTAGGTGAGGATAGTATTCTCTGCACCTTTATGCTGGGAAGATAAAGATGAAACCGTATCGATAGTCAGATCACGAAGCTTCTTTATCGAAGGTCGGTACACCACTCTACGGATATGCCATGGATGAGATGATCCCGGATTTTTAGGGGGAGAATAGAAGATTATCGTCTTATGGCGGAAGATGCTACGCTTTACTGACGGAGATTCTTTCCAATAGGGTGAAGATAGAGGAACAACCTGTCGTGAGGAAGACAGTCCGACCCTGTAGTGAATTGACAGGGTGCTGACCGCTTACTGCTTCTACCCGCATTGCCGAAAGCTTGCGTGATTGAAGGGGAATTCGAGATATCTGGAGGAAATACAGGACATATAATTATTGCGTTTGCATCCCGTTCCTTTTCTCTTTTCCTTTTCTCTCTATTTTATTTTAAGCAGAATCGCGCAGCAGGAATTTATTTAAGATTGGAAGATGAAAACGACCGGTTGCTTTACGAGCAAGACCAGCTTGCTCTAAGTTGCGCTCATGATTATCTCACGGAATTACTGAACCGACAGACCGCTCTTTCCAATATGGAGGAGTTGTTGAAAACAGCAAGGAATCTCAGTTGTGTCCTGGTAGATATTGATAATCTGATATAATTAAATGAATTAAGAGGCTATGAGACGGGAGACTTATATCTTCTAGCAGTCGCCAATCGATTAAAGAAGATGGAAAGAGACTACGGTGCAGTGGCCTCACGCCACGGAGGAGATGAATTCTTGATTGTTTTTCCCCGGGCACTCTCGCAAGAAGATTCCTGGAAATTAAAGAGATACGCGGCGTTTTATCGTTCGATAACCGTGTCCGGGGAAACAGTCTACTGAAAAGCGTCCGGCGGAGTTGCCTGCTCGGAGGGCACTGCCAACTCGAAGGAGGTCGTTAGGTGTCCGCGGGGATTGCACTCAGTGCGCCAAGCACAAAGTGGTAAGAATCATTTTGTCTCTATACGGACGAGTTACGATACAGAAAAGAAAAGATCGACCAAATTTTAAAAATGGTTGAAAGAGCGATTCAACAAAATGCCTTTTATATGGTTTACTCAACCGGCAGAGTGTAAGGAAGAAAATTGTGGACGTGAGTCACTTCTTCGCATTCGAATGAGGCGTGCTCTCCGGACCAGTTTATTCTGGTTGCAGAGCAATACGGTTATATTACCAAACTTGGAAAAGATGCAGGAACAGGTTGTGCAAAGACAATTGGCCAGATGGAAGGATGAAGGCAGGACACTTTGTCCCCATTTTCCTGATTAATTTCAGCAGCTATCAGATTTATGATGACGATTTTGTGGACTTCTCTCTATCAAATGGAGAGACACGATTCCTCATGAATATGTGGTTTTGGAGATTACGGAGAGCATTCTTCGAAGAATCCAAACAGACCAAAGCGGTTTTTAAAAGACCGGTAGAAGAGGGAATAGAGTTAGCATCTGACGACTTCGGAACGGCTATAGCAGCTCATCTTCCTATATTCCTTTAAATACGGTAAAAATGGATAAGTCTATTGTGATAACTTTTCTTCCTCCAATGGGGATGTGGTCTCAAATTTAATCAGCATTGTCCATGATCTGGAATGGTCTGTTATTGTAGAGGAGTAGAGGAAGAGTGGCAGTACGAAAAGTTGGTAGAGTACGGATGATGACAGAATGCAGGACTATCTTTTTGGCGGTCCGGTACTAGTGACAGAGATATCTTAAAATATTAAAATGGAATGTCTTTTATCGACTTAATACTATATGATTGCACAAAATCAGAAAAATAAAAGAATATTATTATGCACTTTGGATTTTATTAAGAGAATAAAGTAGTATTTAATTGAAATATTCTTAAATTGTAGCTAGACTGGATGACGAATTCTTAATGATTAAGAATTAAATTGGAGAAGAAGAACATACTGTTGATTTTAATTGCTTTTTAGTGAAAGCAAGGAGGAGAAAGATGAAGCGAAAAGAAAGTTGCTAGCCATCTTGATGGCCGGCTATGGTTTGGCAGGGATTATCTCTGCACAGGGCGGAGGAGCTGGGAAGTTCCGGCGTCGCATCGGAGAGCAGCCCTTCCCTCAACTCTGAGAGCAGTGTTCCTTCTGAGGAGATATAAAGGGGCTGCCCAGTGCGACAGTGAAGCCAAGGCATACAGGAGCCGGAGAGAGCTCAGACTATGGCGCTAAACGCACAAGGTGCAGCAACGAAAACAATGCAATCGATTGCAGCCACTATCACTGATGCATCTTATACCGATATGACGAAAATCCTACAACGGTTCAGGAGTACACACCATAGTTTTTCGGAATCACAGGTAGCTTTATTCTGATTCCGGATGGTGAGAGTCCCAAGGCCGAGGATAAAACAACGATTAAGTTCCCTGATTCCTTTACGGATTGCAGTCGGAAGACTTCCCATCACGGACGGAGGAGAGTTGTTGCGACGGCTCGCTTATGATGCACAGAGCACACCATGGTTTTTAACTCTACAGTTCATTTTGTAGAGAAAGAGACATCAGGTGAATTTCCGTCTTCCTGCAGGTTAACTCCTGCCGTGAGCCCAATCCGAAGGATATCACGGAAATCTACCACAATGGAAGCAATACTTTTGCAACTCTCGGAAAAGTCCATTACACTGGATTGAGAAAGATAGCGATTTTGAGTTGGTAAAGGATGCCAATCAGACTTTCTGGATGAGGCTACGGATCCACAGACAGGCAATAGATCAAGCTGGTCTGGTACCGTATTTTAATAAAACTTGGAGAAGCAAGAACCAATCTGACCTAACGGATGCTTTGGAGACGGTGCATTTTTCATTATGTAGACGATTCTCATCCCGTACTCGGTTCGGAAAGGTGTACGGGAAAGAGGAAGTTTCGGGAACAAAGTGGAACCTCGATCCCATTAACGGAAAGCATTGGGATTTAAGGAATGATACAAAGAGACGGGACGGGGCCTGCCCATATTACGGCACTCAGAAGGAATTTAAGCAGTCCGCTCCCGAAAGAAGAGTTTTCCAGTTTACATCTTGGCAATGTGCAGGCCGAAGAAGCTCACGAGATTTTCTACCATCGAAGTTTGACGGCATTCCCAGACGAATTTTTGATTATAAGAATAATATTGAAGTGAATTCGACGGAACTTCCGGCGGGCCGAAGAGAGCTAAGTATGATTTGTATGCATAGAGAACTCCGGCGGTTCCGGCAGCGGTGAGAATTATGTTCTCAATATCAAGAAGGTAAATGAGGACGGAGAAGCCCTGAAGGGTGCAAAATTTGCCATTGCCAACAGCGAGAACCTTCTGGTTGCACTGGTGACGACCAATGAGAACGGAGAAGCCAGTGTTGGAGATCTTTTAAAGGATAATTATACGGTGCAGGAGATTGCTGCTCCACAGGGATATATTCTTTCCAATGAAAAATATACCGTGTCGGCGGATAGCTTTGATGCATCCAATACAGCACTCTAAGGTTACCAATGTAAAATCCGGACAAAAGAGAACGTGGAGTCACGAAAAAGTGGGTTGATGCCGGCAACAAAGCACAGTTAAGACCCAATAGTAACCGTAGAATTGCTTCTGTAACGGAGAGGCTACCGGAGATACACTTGATTTAAGCCAGGATAATGCTTGGAAGGCTGCTTTTACGGATTTGCCCAAGCACGATGACACAGTTATTCAACTATAGTATCTCGCGAAAGGCGGTAGAGGGTTACAGCCCGGCTGTTTCCGGAACACAGGGACTCAGCTTTACCGTGACGAATACCATCAATACGAAGATTTCCATTCCTGTTACCGGTTTGGAACGGAAAGGAGACCATCCCGCTTCCGTCAAGGTGCGTTTGCTTGCAAATGGAAAGGAAATAGCATCTCAACTTCTTCCGATGCCAACAATTGGCAATACACTTTTGTGAATCTGGAGAGAAGCAAGGACGGACAGCCGATTCAATACACTGTAACGGAGGATGCTGTTCCGGATTTAGTAGCAGCATTTCCGGTGATGCCAATTCCGGATACGGTTTTGTATTCACCAATACAAAGCTTTGCCAAAACGACCCGGGAAATTCCGGAAACGGAGGAAATGGCGGTGGAAATAACGGCGGCGGAAACAACGGTGGCGGAAACAACGGTGGAAACAATGGAGTGACAAGTCCTTCAGTTAAACCGGGCAGTAAGAATCTGTCTTCCGTATTAGGAGACCTCGTAATGCTTCCACGACGACTCCGGATGCCAAAGCCCAGGTAAAAGGTCAGGTAAAAGGTGGGGAAGAAATCCGGAGAGTAAAGAACCGGAAGTGAGAGAGATACAAAGACCTCCGATCAGAGTAGAGCTACAGTATCTCTTACCTTTGCCGTATCGGCTTGCGGATTGGTGAGGCTATCTCTATAACGATAAGAAAAGAAAGCATAAAAGTAAGATAGAATGAAAAAGAGAACTTGCGGGTCTTCCTGTAAGGAGACCGGAAAAACGATAAGACGTCAGATTCAATACGATTTGGATCTGACGTCTTTTGTGTTCTTAACGAGGAACGCTTTGCGGAGCATTGCGGTATTATGTCGGAAATGCGGTTTATAGGACAAAACGTGTTGATAAAAACCGCTCTACAGCTAGATAAATAGTATCCGGAATCCGCCGGGATTATAATTCGTTATAATGACCTTCATATATAAATAGTTTATTGAATCTAATTTATAGTTAGTATATACTAACCATGTATTATTCTTGAAAATTATTTTTGTATGAGGAGGAAATCATGAAAAGAAAAAGAGTGAAGGGAAAAAGTTGTTTGGGAGCTTTTCTCTTCTTGTCCTGTGCTTTGAGCACTATAGGCTATGCGGAACATGGAAAAATACCGAAGAACTGGCAATATTTGGCAGAGAGCGGAGAGATACAAAAAGCTGGATGGATAATGGAATTGGTATTTTGGATGAAAATACCGGTGTAATGAAGGATAAATGGCTTTTTATCAGGGAAAATGGTACTTCTAAATCCGAAGTTTGACGGGAGCCGCGGAAAAATGCTTAGCGGCTGGCAGTGGGTTGACGGCTACTGCTATTTTTCTGAAAGGGATGGAGAGCTCCTTCTTTCTGCGATCACTCCGGATGGTTATCAGGTAAATGAATTAGGGCAGTGGGTATCGGAAGACGGAAAAAGCAATCTATGTAGAAGGAAAAGGGATACTCTACTAAGGTAGCGGAAGAGGAAAATAAAAATCCGGTGGTTGCTGGGCTTCCAGGCAGTTCCCGGAGGGAACGGCTCGCAAGAGAAGAGGGAGGGCTCTCCGGCGAGTGCGGCTCTGGGAGGAGGTTCCACGGTAAGTCCCGCTGCTCCAAAAGAGGAGAAAAAGAGATGGAGAATACGCAGGAAGAGTCTAATAGAAAGAAAAATCTTGCAGAGCCATCCGAAGGAAGAGAAAAAAGCCGAGGAGGGAAAAAGAGACCCCGAAGGAAAATGAAGGCGGAAAAAGAGGCGAGGTTTCTAAAGCTTACAGTGACTTCTGTTACGGAACTTGTCGCTGTCTCTATCGAACAGGAAGAAGCTATTATGACAATGAGTTACCGACAAAACTGGAATTGAATCTTAGCAATGGCGAAAAGGTAGAAAGTTTCCATTCTTTCTATCGATAAGCAAAGTGTAAAAACCTGGGAGCCCGGAGAATATCTTTTAAAAGTGAACTACAATCTTCCGGAAGAGTGTAGAAGGAGAAAAAACCGGAAGTATCGCTACGCTTCATTGTACGGAAAAAGACAGTTTTCACTTTAGAAAAAGAGGAATATGATGTTTCAGAGGATGTAATCTTACAGTTCCATGAAGATCAATTGGAAGAGGGAGATAGAATCCATCTTGAAGCAGGTAAGTCGGAGGAGGATGATTATTATAAGGAGCTTACAGAGGGCATTGAGTATGAAACGGATTATGAGAATAGCAGCGTTATTTTTACATTCCGATGCCTTACTGAAAAACTATATTCTTCCGTGTATAAGGACGGAAAGCTTTTCGGATCGAAAAAGTCTATTTGTATATCAGCAGAAAAAGAAGGGACAAAGCGGCTTAAGTTCTTACAGCTTACATTTTACGTATCGCAATGCAGAGAAAAAGGATGAGAAAGAGGATTCTAAGAAAGAGAATTTGATAGAGGCACATCCGGGCGGAGGTGTGACTTCCTTTACGCAAAGAAGAGAAGATCTGCGATTCCCCTTCTATCATGGGAATTATGAATCATTGGATTTCGGGAAAATCAGGCTGGTTCGATTCTATGTGAAGGAAGCAAGGAAGAACTGACAGGGCTTAAGTTGTTCAAGGGTTATGCCAATGAGGACGTGCCGGAAGATGGATACGAGGCGATTCTCGTACTTCCATTTTCGGCAGTGCAAGAAAACTGCAAAACAATCAGATCAGGCTCTATGGAGAGGAGGAGGCTATAAGATTGCGCCTTCACTATAAGTTATGAAAAGGAATAGCGCTTTTAATTCTTGAAAAGGGGAAGCTATAGAAATATTTTTCAGAAAATGGATAAGCGACTTCTGGTAATGCTGCTTATATTGGGAATGTGACTTATACGGGAGCATTCTCTTCCTATGCAGCGATAGAAGAAGTGAAATCGCAAAAGATTATAGGAGAGCAGAAAGGCCTCTATGATGTCATGATTCGCCTAGATTATTTTGGTGCGGATAAAGATGCTTTAAGCAGAAAAGAAAAGGCGGAAAGAGCACAGAAGAGCTTTTAGCTTATTTATCGGAAGAAAAAGAGAAGGGAAACGTTGAAAAATATGAGGCCTTTTATATTGCGAACGGTGTGCATGCCGTTGTGGAAAAAGGCAGAGATTTTATATGAAATTGCAAAAGCAGGAAAATGTTATTGCTCTACACCCAATCAAAGAGATAAAACTCATTCGACCTGTGGAAGAGGAAAAAAAATCCAGGAAGAAGAGAGAAATCTTTGAACCGGACGAAAGAAGAATCGAGTGGGGCGTTTCCATGGTGCATGGAGATAAAGTCTGGGAAGAATATCAGATTACCGGAAAAGGTGTTACTGTAGGAATTATTGATACAGGAGTGAACTATAAGCTTCCGGCTCTAAAGAAAAATTATAAGGGATATGATGAGGCGACAGGGAAAGTTTGATCGATCCTATTACAAAAGATTTTTATTGACGGAATGGCAGAGCCTATGGCGGATCACGTCAACGATCACGGTACGCATGTAGCCGGAACCATATACCGGTGCGGAAGGAGAAAAATCTGAACCGCATAGGTGTGGCGCCGGGGCAAAATTCATCAGTGCAAGAGCGATTAATGATCAGGGCGGAGAAACCAGTAATCTCCTGGCTGCGGCGGAATGGATGCTGGAGCAAAACCGGATGTGATTAACAATTCCTGGGAGGGACAGCGACGATAATCGCTGGTTCTATGATATTGCCGAAGCCTGGAAGGAAGCCGGAATTGTAGGCGTTTTTGCTGCCGGAAATCAAAGCGGAAGGAAGGGTTCCCGGACTTGGCACAGTGGCAAATCCGGGAAATATGTTAAATGTCCTCACGGTAGGGGCGGTAGATATCCATAAGAAATTAGGGACTTTCTCGAAGAAAGGCCCTCTGCCTTGATGATACGAAGAAAAATCATTAAACCGGGTTGGTTGCACCGGGAGTACAGGTGCGTTCTTTGGACGCTACCGGAAATTATGTTTCCTGGAATGGTACACAGTGGCAACGCCCCATGTAGTCGGCGTCGTTGCTTTTACTTAGGAAGCAAATCCGAGATCTTTCTGTGGAAGAGATTATTTCTCTGTTGGAATCTACGGCAGAACCGCTTTCGGATGCACAATGTAAAGGCAGTCCCAATATGGCTTACGGCTACGGGCTGGTCAATGCCTGATGACCGTCTCCAAGATTAAGGAGAAGGCAATCGGGAAAAATCTATGGGAAAGGTCTTAAAGAGGGACAGGACCATACTGCCGCAACAGGTGAAGCAGGTCGGAGAAAGAAGCTTATCTGGGAAGAAATTATCGGTGAGTGCATTGCTCAAGGACGATGTCTCGATTCGTGAAGCGAAGGCTTATTTTAGCTTTAATGATGAGACGGAAGAACAAAGTATTGTATTAAACTTGCAAAGCGGCGTTCAAAATGATGGAATTTATACGGGAGAAATTCAAGCGGAACTTCGAAAGAGGAGTCCTGCATCTTCGCATTGCAGCCACGGACTTCGCCGGTAAGTTACGGAAATCAGACAAGAGGTTTCCGTGCATCCGGGGGCAAGCCTTCCGTGGGACTTTGATTTTGAAAAGGATTTGTCCGGCTTCCTTGTGAAGGGAAATTGGGCGCTTTCCAAGAGAGAATCCTCGAAAGAACCGACACTTCGGATGGCAGTACCAATATATCGGAATCGATGGAGGCTCTCCCATCTTTACGGCAAGTGTAGAAAGTTTCCCTGGAATTACCGCCAATGGATTTCAGTACATTTTCCAAAGAGATAACTATGTCTTACGGCGGATGTACAATTCTTTCAAGGAATTTGTCGTGCGGAAATTCAGGCAAGATTGGCTTCGAAAAGGAATGGAAGACGGGTTTACTCAAACGGTTTTAAGACCGGATATTACGGAAAGATCCTGGGAAAGAAACAGCTATTCTTTGGCGGCATATGCCGGAGCAGGAGAACCCGTATTGCTGCGCTTTTTATTTCCTGGGAAGAGGAGAAGGCGCAGGATGGTATTTGGATAATCTGCATATCGGGCTTGGAGATACCCTTCCTCCGAGGTGGAAGGGCTGAAGAGCCTGAAATGGAGGAAAGGAGATTCGTCTCAGTTTCACCACAGAACGAAGAGACGGATATGAAAGAATACGCCATAGAGAAAAGGCTTCGGGAGAGGAATTTCAGGAAGTGCAATTCTTCCGCAGGGCTCTAGAAGAAATTTATAGATGAGAAAGGGCGTAAAACACACTATGAAATGTCTTATTTGGATGAAGATGTTTTGGAAGGAGAAAGCTATAGCTATCGGATTATTGCAAAGAGATTTATCGGAAATGAAAGTGAAAGCTCCAAGACGCTTAGGTAAAATACGGAAGCTTAGAAGCAATGTTTCCTATAATTTTGATGATGAGGACGGAGGTTTTCAGCCGGAGACCCTTCAGTACAATATCAATGATTGGGAGCATGGCAAGATGGCGCTTCCTGCCGATTGGCTGGAGAAGACCCTATTATATCGGAATGTTTACGAAGGGCTTATGGTCAATCAGACCGGCGTATGGGGACGGTCCTGAACGGTCCGATGAGTCACGGCTTTACAGTGAAGCAGGATGCGGTTCTTTTGATGCCTTCCTTTACGGTGGAAAAAGGGGATTATTTTTAGCTTTGATCAGCTTTCTCCGTTCGCAGCAATATCGATCAGAACATCAGTTTCACGGTGGAAATACAAAAGGAGGGAGAAGACAGCTTTGCCACACTGTTCAGTAAAGAAAAGATACAGGGCTTTTCTGCACCGCAGCAGTGGCATACCTTATCCCAAAGTCTTGATTCCTACATAGGGGAAACGGTGCAGGTTCGTTTCAGGGTGCAGGCTGACGGAGGACTACGAGATGAGTATAATGTCGGTTGGTACATTGACAATGTCTATGTGGGAGAAAAAGAACTCCACAGAGAATAGTAATATTGCAACAAACACCACAATAACAGAGTTGGAAAAAGACGAAATGAATGCTGCTTCAGATACGGATTCGGCCGGTTTTTCCGCTGAAAATGAGGGCCTTTTTGCTTCCGATGAGGAAGAAAACTTCATCGATAAAGTAGAGGCGGAGCATAACGAAAAAGAGCTGCAGGGAATTCCGCTGGAGGCAAAAATTGACGGTCCTGGAAAGCGGCAAATATACCATGGCCAGTGTTCTGGACGGAAGCTATTCGCTGGAGCATGCGGTGAACAATCCGGAAGAGCCCTTTACAGTGGAGGTTTCCGCCTATGGCTATGAGACGGAAGTGAAAAAAATAGATTTAAGCAAGAATCCGGTGCAGGAGTACAACTTCCTTTTTAAAAGAAAAGAAAAGGTCCGAAATTCGCGGAAAGGTGCTGGATAAGGACGGACATTCCTTGAAAGGAGTCAGCCTGCAGTTATTGGAGGATTCCGTTTTCCGCGTACGGAAACGAATGAAGAAGGACATTCCTCATTCCAGGCCTATACCGGAGCCTACACTCTGAAGGTCTATAAGAAAGGATACCTTCCGAAAGAAATAAGTCTTCAACTTGGAGAGGAGGCTTTGGAACTCCCCGATATTGTTCTCGATGAAGAAGCGAAAGATGGGAAAGAAGCGGAGACGGATTACGGTTTTCAAGTGGAAGAAAGAACGGAGCATATGATACGATTCATTTTCTAAACGGAATGAAGGGGCAGTGCCGTACGTTTTCAGGCTCCTTTAAGGGGCGCCGTCTTAAAGTCTGCAAAGCTTTTTCCTGGTCAATAACAGCTATTACAACGGAAACCATATCGAAATCGGTGTTTTAGGATACGATACGGAAAAACGTTGCGGGAGCTTGCCTTTAGAGACTATGGGAACTATAGCAAGAATGCCTGGAATGAAATTGATCTTTAGTGAATATCAGATTAAGCGGAATGAGCCTCTTTATATTGCAACAAGCTATAAAACCGCTTTGTCGGACAGTTTGGGACTGTATTATGATGTGAAATGCCAAAGAAGAGGCAAAGAAGAGAAGCTATGTTTATGACGGCGCTTTTACCGAGACTTCCGCGTTGCAGGGAGTCGGTGCGTTGCCATAAAAGCAACTTGGACTTATCCGGAAGGTGCAGAGAAGAATCCGGAAACGGAGGTGGATGACAGCTCAAACAATACCGGAGGAGATATTCATCCCATCGTAGAAGAAGATTTTTGACTTTGATGATGCGACACAGACCATTATAAAAATACAACGGAAAAGAATCCGGAGGTGCTCATTCCGAAAAACCATTCGAAAGTGTTGCGGTAAAAACACATTGGAGAGGGAGCCTCTAACAAAAATCAATCAGGAATATGAGACAAAGATCAAATCGCTGATTGTCCCGGAGAAGTTGAGACAATCGGAAAGGATGCTTTTAAAAATAATCGTCTGGAAAAAGTCAGACTTCCGGAAAGCTTAAGAGAAATCGAGAGCTGCTTTTCAATTTCAATATAAAAGACAGCGGAACGGATAAAACAGACTTTTCAATCAATATTCAAAAGGGTGTGAAAAGTCGTTCACAAAAATACCTTTTTCTTCAGCGGGAAGTCCTCTTGTAGTAACCTCTGCGGAAGGGCTGGAAAAATTGAAAAAGATGCTTTTTCTTACAACAAAGAGGTGGAGCTTCATGCGGACAAGCTGCAAGAAATAGAGGAAGGTGCCTTTGGTGTGGATAAAGGGCGGTTTTCTCTTATGCAAAGGTTTTTACCGGAGAAAGACAGCGCTTTACAGTCCAAAGACGAGAATATCTGATTAATCCTAGCTCGTGAATCTCACTGCTATAGACGCCAAGGATTCGGAAAAAGTATTAAGGAGAAGCGTAGTGTACGGTCCGGGAAATAGTACAGGCTACGGACGAAATCAAGAGGTAAAGGCATTTTATCGGATGGGAGAGACAGTCAGGATCGAAGCGGAAGATTTTAAAAAGGAGGACAAGACTATACCAGCGTGGAAGAAGCGAAAGAAATGACGCTCGGCAAAGAAAAACAGTCTTAGCTCAATACTACCTTTTGTCCATGCAGCTTCGCCTTCCGATTCTGGATTCGGATCGGAATCTTCCCGGCTTTACCCTACCCTCCGGAAAAAGTAAAGTTGATTCAAGAGAAGAATGGGGGCGGTACCGTTACACAGGATGAGGTTAAAGCAAATGAGGATGGATTCTTTGTTTTGTCGCTCCCTGCCTTATCGGAAGGAGATAAAATCATTCTGTCCGTAAACGGTAAAAAGCCATCCGAATATGTGATAGAGAAGACCCCGAATAAAAAAGTACGTCGTAGAAAAAGGAAAGCTGCTTCGTTATCTCGGAGAAGAGAAGGCATTGCAGATTCCGACCTCCTTCAGTACTGGGGAGATATAACGGAGATTGGCGACTTTGCCTTTTATGAGAAGAGCCCTAGATACGGTGGAAATTCCGGTGAAGGTAAAAACAATCAGGGCGGGCGCTTTTATGAATAGCGGTTTGCACAGCTTTAGCTTTGCAGCGGAAAATGTCAATTTGGCCGCACTTCGCATCATTAAGGAATATGCTTTTAAAAACAATAAACTGCAGTCAATTGAGGGCTCTTTCCGGAACTGACTCACGTCATTCAGAAAAAGGCCTGAAAACAATGCTTTGGAAAAAGCTTGTCCTTAGTAAATATCTGGGGCACGTTGGAAAGCCGCTTTTAAGAACAATAAAATCAAAACCATTTCTATTCCGGGCAACATAGAGGAACTGGGAGAGAAGCCTTTATGAACAATGAACTTACCTCCGTACAATTCCTGGAGCCACAAAATGCGAAAGAAGACATGGAAGGATTGAGCCATCTCGAAGAAGCTGTCTTTGCCAACAATGCCATAAAAGGAAGTTGAGCTGGGAAAAAGTATCAAAACAGTGGATGAGACGGCCTTTCTTGAAATCAGGGGCGGATTGCCGACATTGAAAAACGGATGCGAAAGGGCATTACGGCAACAAAGACGTATGATGTACTGCGTTCTGACGGTACTCTCTTAAGTCTGGAGAAAAAAAGAAGATTTGAAGGCAGAAAGAAGACTCACAGAAAGAAGAGAAGAAGGATTCCCGAAGATAAGCCGTCGGTACTGCAGGAAGACCCTCTCGAGGATCCGGTAGTACGGGTAGATCGTCTAATGCATCCGGAAAAGAGCGGAGGAAACGGAAGTTTCGCAGGTATTGGGGCTACAAAAGACCTTTCCGAAGCATCGTCCATAGATACCTTACCGAAGAACTATCAAGGGAGAGGTCAAAGCTGCTCTATGGAAAAAAGAGTTCCGTCTCAAGTCGTGGATCCGATTTGGGTTATGAACTTCCGAAACCATCGTTATATGCTTGTAAACCAAGAAGGAGGATTTTATAGAAATGCTTGGGTTTTGGTTTTCCGGCACAGCGTAACGGAAAAAACGAACAGTCTGCCTTATGCATGGTATCATTTTGATGAAAATGGGATGATGGAGATTGGATGGCTGGAAGAAGACGGTGAAAGTGGTATTTTCTATCGGAAGAAGAAGGAGTGGATATCGGAGTAATGCTTACAAAAGAATCAAGAGATTCAAGGAAAAACTATTATTTTGAAGAGAAATTCGGTTCACAGATGGGACAGCTGGTTTTAAGGTAGATCGGTCATTAAGCTATTTTTAAGAAAAATTTTTACAAAGCTAATGTAGGAGGCAGGATGGAAAAACGGTCTTGCCTCCTTCTTAAGTCTTGTCATTCATTCTATCCTTCAGTAGAATGAAATAGTATCCAAAAGAAAAATGCAAAGTATTGGGAAGGGAATAGGGATGGAAGAACATATCGGAATCTTGGTTTTTGGAGCTGTTTTTGTGGATATCAAGGGGCTATCCTTTCTCTCTATACAGGCCTGATGGAAGAAATGTGGAAAAAGTTGTTAAAGTTCACGTGGAGTTAGCCGAAATATTGTAGAGGACATTGCAATGTGGAATTGAGGCCCGACCTTTATCTCTGTGGTGGATGAGGACGGAATAGGAGAAGAGGTAGCAAAAAGTTGAATCGTCATAAGGTAAATGCGTTTTATTAAGCGAATTGCCGGAGGGCTGGGACTTGGCTGCTATTTTTCGATACGGAAGGGAGAACTCATGGGCTCCATTTCTCAAAGGCCCGGATTTATCCAGCCTGGAAGAAGTAATCGGGATGAGGGGACTATTTATTTTCGCGATGTGACAGTGTCATTATAGAAATTGATATGGATTCCAAGCTTTTAAAAACCGATATTTCGCTTGGCTGAAAAGTATCATAAAAAGGTATATGCGGCAGTATCCAATATGTCCATAGCCCCTGGAGAGAAGAGATTTACTAAAAACCACAGCTTGTATCGTATGCAATCAACAGGAAGCAGGCATGCTTTTTTCAGAGGAATTCGAAAACATGAAGCTGGAAGAGAAACTCGCCACACTTTCCTCTTTAGTGGTGAAGCACAGTTTCCGCAAATGATCATGACTTTAGGCAGTGAGGAGCAATTTATGCGGAACAAAAATGGAAATGCCGGTCACTGTAAGGCGAAAAAGTTCATGTAAGAGATACGGCCGGGGCAGGAGATGCTTTTTTTGCGGGAGTTGCCATAGGGCTCACTTTATGGGAAGAGCCCTGAGGATGCTTGTGAAATCGGAACCAAGCTTGCAGCTTCCGTCGTTGGCACTTCCGAGAATGTGAATCCCCGTTATCTTCCGGAAGAACTCGGATTGGAAAGTCTTCCGGAATAGATGTAAATGTAGAATGAGCAGTCCGAAGAGATGGGAGGAAGAGAAGGAAGGATAGCTTGTTGCAAAGTGGTGATAGAGTAGAGAGGAGAAATAGTGAACCAGATACTTTTACTTTCGGGAGTAGTCATTATTCTCAGTGTATTTTTACATAAGCTTTTCCATGAAGATGGGTGTACCGGTTTTGCTCGCCTTTTCTTTTACTGGGAATTGTGTTTGGGATAGATGGCGTTTTTAAGATTCATTTTGAAAATTTTGAACTTTCGGGTTCTGTCTGTAGCTTCGGACTGATTTTTATCATGTTTTCGGGAGGCTTCGGCACAAACTGGAAGGAAGCAAAGTTTGTGGCTGGAGAGGCTATTCTTTTATCGAGTCTTGGCGTAGTATTTACCGCCTTATCGGTAGCCGCTTTTTGTACTCTGCTTCTTCATATGGAGTTTTCCTGGGGACTGCTTCTCGGCTCGCTCATCGCCTCAACCGATGCGGCATCCGTCTTCTCTATCCTTCGTTCCAGAAGACTGAGCTTAAAGGACAGGACGGCATCGCTACTCGAATTTGAATCAGGGAGCAATGACCCGATAGGCTTATATGATGACGCTTCTTTCCCTGGAACTTGTACAGGGAACCGTGAAAAATCTCCGAGATGCTCAGTATGCTTTTTCTTGCAAATTGTCCTTGGGCTTTTGATTGGAGGAGTTATCGCTTTCTTCGCTCTATATATGATGAAGAAGGTTGCGGTTTTGACGGATGGATTTGAACTGATTTTTTGTACTGGGCGCAGTACTTCTTTCTTACGCGCTTTCCACTTCGCTTGGAGGAAACGGTTATCTTGCCGTCTATCTTACCGGCATCATTTTGGGAAATCAGAAAATCAAGCAGAAGAAAGAGATGGTACAGTTTTTGATGCTTTAACGGGAATCATGCAAATGCTGCTCTTTTTTTCTTTTTGAGCTTGCTTTCGACTCCTTCCCTGTCTTCCGGGAGTGGCCTTCAATGCAATAGGAAGTTTTTCTTTTTCCTAACCTTTGTCGGAAGACCGATGGTTGTCTTTACTCTGATGCATTTCTTTCCTGCCTCCGGAAATAAAGCTTCTTCTTTCTTTTGCGGGATTAAGGGGCAGCCTCCATCGTTTTTGCAATATTGGCGGTAGAAACGGTGGGAAGAGGAGATTATATCTATCACTTGATTTTTCCTCATCGTTTTACTGTCTATCTTACTGCAGGGCTCCTTTCTTCCCAAGGTTTCCGAGAAGTTAGATATGATTGATGCGGAAGGGGATGTCATGAAGACCTTCACCGATTATACGGAGGAAAAAGAAGTACAGTTTATTGAATTTCAGGTTCCGAAAAGGGCATTCCTGGGCAGGGGAGAAAATAAAGGATATTCGTATGCCGCCTGAAACAATGGTGATTCTTTTTGGAGAGAGACGGAAAAAGGACATTCCGAATGGAGATACCGAAATCCTGGTAGGAGATAGAGTGGTGATAGCTTCGGCAAAACCGGCACTAAATTCCGACCTGGAGATTATAGAGCTTGAGGTGGATTACGGCAGTATCTATGCCGAAAAAAGAATTGCGGAGATTCCAAGAGATGACTCTGAACGGGTGATGCTGATAGAAAGGGTGAGGGAAGTCCTCATCCCCGCGGGGATACCTTTGATTCAAGTCGGAGATGTACTGGTTATGTACAGGCTGAAAAAGGATAAAGCAGTTTTTGACTCCAAGGCTCTTTGCAAGGCTTCAATTTCCTTGGCGCTGAGCCTTCTGTAATCGCCCGGAGCAAGGTTTTTCATCCAGCACTACCTTGCCCATAGAGAGACGCTTTTAACTTCGTCACGATATAGTTTTCAGAAAGAGCAAGGAACATTTTTAATTTGATGAAATTTTTCCTTCGGTGATGATGATTTCTATGGCGGTTTTTCTTTCTCCACGCTAAGGATTCTTACCTTAGCCGGCTCTGCAATCAAATCCTTGTCATATTGTATGCCGAAACGTAGAGGTGCTATATCGGAATCTTCCAGAAGAACGGGAATTTCGATATAGTACCTTTTTCTATGTGGTTTTTAGGAGAAAAGCAGCGTGTGGGCCAGCTGTCCGTCGTTCATAATGAGAATCAGCCCTTCACTGTCTTTATCCAGTCTTCCGACAGGAAAAAGATCTTTTCTGTGTTTTTCCGTAATCAGATCCAATACGGTTTTCTGCTTTCGGTCTTCGGTGGAAGACAGGACGCCAATCGGTTTATTCATCATATAATAGGAAAACTCTTCATAACAAACTTCTTCTCCACGATAGGAAACAGAGGCATGTAAAGGTACGGAGAAACTGGAGTCTCGGATGATTTCACCGTTTACACGGACAAGCCCTGTGCGAATCTCTTTTTGATATCCGAGCGGCTACAAGCCCCATATCGGATAAATATTTGTCTAGTCGCATACTTCACCTTCCTCAAGCTTTCTACGAATGGGGATTCCGTTCACTTCAGATTGTCGGAGATGGGCGAAGCAGGTATTCTTTCCCGTCAATCATCCGGCTTTCCAAAATAGCGGAGATTTCATTTTTGATTTTTAAATTGCAGATTTTCCGATTTTAACTCTAAATTCTTATCGACTAAATTTTTCAGGGTAAAAGGCGGAATCGTTTTTCTCGAGACAGTTGTCATAGAGTGCGGAAAAATTGGCCAGTCCTTCTTCGCTTGCGCCGGCATTTTCCAAAAGTTGCTTTACCCGGGATTTGGAAAGGCTTTGTTTCTTTTCCTCTTCTTTGCTTTTGCTCCTTTATCTCCTGTAATTCTTCTTGCAAAAAGGCGAATATTTTCAAAGTTACAATCCTTTTTCAAAACCTCCTGTACCAGTGTGGAGAACTGAATCTTCTGCTCTTTTTCACCGTATGGAAGTCCGATACCGAAGAGTTCCTCCGTAATAGAGTCCAGCCCCTCTTCCCGTTTCTTTGTTCGGTATAGGAGAGTGAATGTCGGCGCTCTCTCATGGAAAAGCTGGATAGAGGAAGGAAATCTCCGGTTTTTGCACCACGAAATCTTCCGACCAGGGCAATAAAACTGTCTTTCTCCTTATCAAAGCACAGCCCTTCTTTTAATAGACTGACCGGGCAGAGGAGAAAAAGAGTGAAAACGATATACGGTATCGGAAGCATCTTCAAACTTAAAGCCGTCCGAGGTTTTTTAGGGGACGTCATATATTCCATGCGCAAGAATCAGGAGTTTTTACCCGGTACAGGGTAGATTTCATTCATTTTTGAAAAAAACTTTCAGAAAGCGCTTCTTCTTTGAGCTCCGATTCATTTTAAACGAAAGAGTGCATCCTGCTTTCGCCTTCCTCCTCTTCCTTTAGAGGAAATTCAGAGTATAAAGCTCGCGACCGAATTTTTCCGGAGAGCGAACAGCAAAGAGCTCGCAGTGCTTAAAAACTTCATTATCTTCCAGAGCATAAAAGGAATCGGAAAAACGGGAGGACTTCCCCTCTTCATTGATAAAACAAGTTCTTATTCGATCGATCCGGCAGTCTTCCTTTTTAAAACATTTTTGATTTCATTGATCCTTTTTGTCCATGCTGTTCCTTCCTATCTCTTTTCTTCCTACTTATCAGTCTGTTTTTCCTTGCATGGATAGTATTGTAATAAAAACGAAAGAAGGCTACAAGAAAATAATTTGTATATATTTTAAAACTCGTTCTGAAAAGTCGGAAAAATGTGCTATAGTAGGGAAGTATCATTGCAAGAAATAGAAGGACTTTTAAGCATGGCGGATAAACGTAAGTTGGGTAGCGGAGAGAAAAGTTTCGAGATAGAAGTCAAAAATTATAAATCCAGTAGAAATGGACATTCCAATATAAAGAGAAAAAGAGTTCTGACAGAAGAAGAAAAGCGGATTCTGATGCGGAGGAGAGCAAGGAGGAAAAAGGCAGGCGGAGCAAAAAGAGGCAAGAATCATCTTTGCTCTTGCCCTTGTGTTTTGTCTTTTTGTTGTTTTCCAGGTTTTTGCCATGGCTTTTCGTTTTATTGAGAAAAGTCGGAAAAGCCCAGAAAAGAAGAATCGATAACTGTTGTAGAGAGCAGTGTGGAAAGCAGTCCGGCAGAGTCTACCGAGGAGAGTACGGAAGAGGAAGAGTCCGAGTGAAGGGGAGACAAATGCAGAGGAATGGTTTTCTCCGGAGGACGTTATATTGATCCGAGTAAGCCGATGGTTGCACTTACCTTTGATGACGGTCCCGATGTGCAAGTAGACAGGGTCCTCATGGATGAGTTGGAAAAAGGTGAATGGAAGATCTACCTTTCTTTGTAGTGGGGCAGAGGGTTGAGAAATTTCCGGAAGATATAAAAAACACGGTAGAGCGCGGGCATGAAATCGAAATCATTCCTATGACCATGATATTCATTTGAGCAGTAAGGGTCAGGATTATATCCGAAATGAGTTCGATAAAACGGATGATGCAGTAGAGAAGGCTGCCGGTGTGCGCCCTGCTTTGGTTCGTCTTCCGGGAGGAAATATCAGTAATGATGTCAAAGCAGTTGTCAAGAAACCTCTTATTTTTCTGGTCTATCGATACGGAAGACTGGCGCTCTCGGGATGCGGAGAAGACACAAAAACAGTATTCTTTCACAGGTCAAGGATGGAGATATCGTGCTGATGCACGCCTTGTACCTTTCCACGGCACAGGCTTGCAAGACGGTTATTCCGGAGTTGCATGCCAGAGGGTATCAGCTCGTTACGGTTTCGAGCTGATTCATTTCCGCGGACAGGATGTGCAAGGCGGAAACGGAGTACAGTATAAAAAGCTTTCCGCCTGTTGAAACAGCGGCGGCGGAGAGCAGCACGGCAAGTACCATATCGGAAACAGTCAAGGAAACAAGTGTGCAGAGCAGTTCGCATAGTATAAAGAGAGCAGTAAGTCGAGCGAAACGAAAAAGAAACAAAGAGCACAAAAGACTGCAAGTAAAAAGCACGGAAAGTAAGAGCAATACGGAAGCCACGAAGGAAAGCGGAAATATTGTGAGAGTCCAGGCATAACGATGGAAAGCAAAACGAGTAGAAGTCTACTAGAAAGGAAAGTGCAGGCAATATAGCTGGCGCAATTGACGTGGAGGATCCGCAGTAAAAAGCAGCGAATGATACCTGCTTTTTCAGTGCAAATGCGGTTTTGTAAATTTCGAAAAATAGATATCGCATGCATGATACTCACATGAATCAGACAACTGATGAACACCATGGATAAAGGGTATGACAAAAATACAGGAAATAATCGAGCTTGTAGAAAAGCAATATACCTTATTTGATGAAGAAATTTTTCACAACTTGGGCTTGCTTTTAGGGATTGCGGAAGAGCTCGAAGACGATGCATTGCAGGCTATGTTTATTATCAACTGCCGATGCTTATTATAGTTTTCATTTTGATGTGGAAGGAATGCGAAGTACCTGTCCCTGGGCATCAAGGTACAGCAGGAAGCACAAGATTTTTACCCTTCTGTCAAGATCCTACAATCTCCTCGGTATACGGAATTTTACGGGGAAACTTCGGCCTGGCATTTTGATTACTATATGTCCGCCCTGGACTATTGTAAGTCTTTGACTACCAAAGAGCAGTGGTCTCCTCAGCATCATCAATTCAACATCGCCCGACTGTTTTTCATGCTGAATGATTATGATCACGGAAGATTTTATGCGGAAGAAGCGCTGTAAGAAATCAGCGGAAATATCGTGAGACAGCAGTTATGTTTCGAATATGATCAGCATCTATACCTTCTTGGGTAACATTTACCTTAGTAGAAACAGAATGTGCATGCCTGCCCAGGCTTTATGGAATCCCTCGTGAAAATCGCCAGAAATTCCGGATATGAGCAGGAACTCTTAAGCAGTGTGGATATTCTGACCTTTTCCATTCGTCTTGCCCATTACGGGAATAAAATAACGGAAAGAGATATGCTGATTCGCCGTTTTCTCCGACAAAGAATTGCTATCCGCACTTCGGACCAATATGATGGAAGATGTGTGCGATTTGGCGGATTTTTCCTGGAAATTGATAAGGTGGAAGAGAGCAGGAAGGTTCTGGAGCTTTTTGAAGCAAAACTCTCCGAAATTAATCTTCCGGAGATTGAGAAACGTTTCATAGAATCTAAAATTCGATATTTTGAAAAATGCGGAGATTTGGAAAAGAAACGAAACCTCTTACCGTTTCTATTCGCTGATGAAAACAGCAGGAGATGGAAAAAGATATCCGCCTTTCTTTTTTGCACTGGGAATCAGACAAGACCTGGAGGATTTAAAAGAGCAGAATGCCTTTATGGAGGAAGAAAATGTTCGTCTTACAAAGAAGGTCGGAATATGATGAACTTACAGGTCTGCTAACCGCTACCATTTAAGCGATTTTTCCGACGCGGCCTTTGAAAGAGCCTATAATGGGAGGACGCCCTTTGCACTCGAAATGGTGGATGTGGATTACTTTAAACAATATAATGATTTTTACGGACACCAAAAGGGAGATGAGTGCCTGAAGCTCGTAGCGGGAGAAATTAAGAAGCTTTGTCAAAAGCATCCCGGCATTTATGCCGCCCGTTACGGAGGAGATGAATTTGTCCTTATCTACGAAAACATGCAGGATGAAGAAGTTCTCCGTTATGCTAAGGAGCTGGGAGATGGAGTTAAAGCATTAAATCTGCAACACTCTGAAAAAGAGGGAGGCGTAGTGACGATTTCCCAGGGAATTCGAAACTCGATTCCGTCCAAGAAGAACAGGGTTTGGGACTATACTTTCTCGGCTGACACCGCTCTTTATCAAGTTAAATCGAAAGAAAGAGGCGGAATCAAGTTGATTCATAAGGCGAAATTGGAAGGGGAGCGAGATGTACGTCTAATCGCTCCTCATTCTTTTTGATTGCTTTTGGGATTGTACCGCCTCCGACTACGAGCTCTCCGTCATAGAGTACGACAGCCTGCCCTGTAGCACGGCACGTTCCGGGACCGCAAAGCGAACGAGAACAGTTCCGTCATTCTTTCACGGAAACGAAAAAGCCGGCACAGGCTTTGCGTTATAACGGGTTTTACGGTAACGGCATATTCTTCCTTCGGCATCCATACTGATCCAGTTAAAGTCATTCGCTTCTAAGGCCTCGGAATAGAGACCTTCTCCGGTAGTCAGGATGACTTGATTTTTCAAATCTTTTCCGGCAACATACATGGGGTTGTTTTAGAGCCAGACCGAGGTCTTTCTCTGTCCTATAGTATAACGGACGATGCCTCTGTGCTTTCCGAGTTTATTTCCTTCTTCATCTACGAAGTGTCCTTTCGGATAGGGTTTTCCACGGAATTTTTCGAGGAAATCTCCGTAATCGCCGCTTGTTACAGAAGCATATGTCTTGAGAATCCGGCTTATCGGCATTGTAGAAACCGTTTTTCCGTAATGGCGCGAACTTCTTCTTCGTTTCAAATTCTCCCAGCGGAAACATACTGTGCTTAAGCTGCTCCTGATTTAAAGTAAAGCACGTAGCTTTGATCCTTTTTTCATCCTTTGCTTTTTAAAAAGAAGATAGGCTTTTTCTTCGTCATAGCGAATTCTGGCGTAATGTCCGGTCACGATAACATCACACCCAGTTCTTCCCCTTTTTGTACAATTTTCATGCTTCATAAAACGATTGCAGCGAATACAGGGTTGGGAGTGCCTCATTTTCATAGAGTCTCCACAAAGGAGAATGACCTTCTTCTGAAAGTCATCTTTGAAATTCAGGACATAGTAAAGGGATGGAAAGAGTGAAGCCACTGCCTGGCATCTTCCACATCCTCTAAGGTACAGCAGGTCCGGCTTCAAGCCTGTCCCTGTTTCACTGTCATATAATTTCATGGTTATGCCGATACAGTCATAGCCTTTTTCTCTTCATAAGCAGGGCGGCAACCGAGCTGTCTACCCGCCGCTCATGGCGATTAATGCCTTTTCATAATTCTTTCCTTTATCTTCCGTTGTTTCTCCTTATTCTAGCTTTTTATAAAAAGATCTACAAGATTTTGAAAATCGAGATCTTTTCACAGAAAAACTTTGTATATCCCTTCTCACTATGTTAAAATTCAAGGCAGTGTGCAATAAAATCTCTTAAAAAGGAAATGATGAAAGGATTATTCTTGCAGGAGGTTCGGGAACCAGACTTATCCATTAACCAGAGTGACTTCAAGCAACTTCTACCGATTTATGATAAACCCATGATTTATTATCCGCTTTCCGTGCTGATGGATGCCGGAATTCGGGATGTTTTGATTATTTCCACACCGGTGGATACGCCGCGTTTTAAGGAGCTTCTCGGGGACGGTTCTTCCCTTGGTATGAACCTGGATTATGCCGTACAGGAAAGTCCGGACGGATTGGCGCAGGCTTTTATTATTGGAGAGGAATTCATCGGAAATGATAAGGTAGCCATGATTTTTGAGACAATATCTTCTCGGATACGGCTTTAAGGAGATTCTGAAGAAGGCGGTGGCGAAGGAAAGCGAGTGCGACCGTTTTCGGTTACTATGTGGACGATCCGGAGCGTTTCGGTATCGTGGAGTTTGACGGGAGCGGAAGGCTATCTCTATTGAGGAAAAACCGGAGAAGCCGAAAGTCGAACTATTGCGTGACAGGCCTGTATTTCTATGATAACCGTGTGAGTGGACTATGCGAAGAATTTAAAGCCCTCTAGAGGAGAACTGGAAATTACCGACTTAAACCGCATTTATCTGGAAAAATGGAGAACTGGATGTGGCTCTTCTCGGGAAGGGTTTCACCTGGTTAGATACCGGGAACACAGGAGTCTCTTGTGGATGCGACCAATTTCGTTTACACCGTGAAACCCACGAGCACAGAAAAATTGCCTGCCCTCGAAGAGATAGCCTATAAGAACGGCTGGATCAGCAGAGAAAAGGTATTGGAGGCTTACGAGCTTTATAAGAAAAATAGTATAGTAAATATCTTAAGGACGTTTTAGACGGAAAAGTACATAGAATAAAGAAATTGATTTACGGAAGAACAATAGCGTGAATCTAAGGAGGAAAGATGAAAACAATCGTGACCGGCGGAGCCGGATTTATCGGCGGAAACTTTATGCATTTTGTTGTCAATGCCTATCCGGAGGAAGAGTGGATCTGCCTGGATAAGCTGACTTATGCAGGAAATCTGGAAACGCTAAGCCCCTGGAAGGAAAGAAGAACTACAAGTTTGTAAAGGGGGACATTGCGGATAGAGAATTTATCTTTGACTTATTTCGTACGGAAAAGCCGGACAGAGTGATTAACTTTGCTGCGGAATCCCATGTGGACCGCTCCTTAAAGGATCCGGAGCTCTTTCCTGCGCACGATGATATTGAGGCACCGTTTGCCTTATGGATGCTTGCAGAGAGTTCGGTATCGAGGCGTTATCATCAGGTTTCTACGGATGAGGGTTTACGGAGATTTACCGCTTGACAGAACAGATCTCTTCTTCAATGAGAACTATCCTATTAAGACTTCTTCTCCTTATTCTTCTTCCAAGGGAAGTGCGGACCTCTTTGTTTTGGCGTATCACAGAACCTTCAGGCTTCCGGTTTCACCATTTCCCGTTGCTCGAACAACTACGGTCCCTATCATTTCCCGGAGAAGCTGATTCCGCTTGCATGATTTCCAGAGCCTTAAATGACGAAAAGCATTCCGGTTTACGGTAAGGAGAAAATGTTCGTGACTGGCTCTATATGTGAGCGGATCATTGTAAGGCAATCGACCTTATCGTAAGAAAGGGAAAGGTTGGAGAGGTTTACAACGTGAGGCGGACACAACGAGAGGACGAATCTCGAAGTGGTAGAAACCATTTCTAAAAAGGCACTCAATAAGCCTGAATCTTTGATTACGTATGTGACGGACAGACCCGGATCACGATATGCGTTACGCCATTGATCCGACGAAGCTTGAGACGGAACTGGGTTGGAAACCGGATATACCTTTGATACAGGAATTCCCGTAACGATTGATCTGGTGCCTGAAGAATAAGGACTGGTGGGAACATATCATTTTCGGAGAGTATGAGGAGTATTATAAGAAGCAGTACGGAGAAGAGGGATAAAATGAAGATTTTTGTCACCGGTGTAAACGGACAGCTCAGCCATGATGTGATGAATACGCTATATCGAAGAGGAATATCCGCAATTGGATCGGATATCAAGGAGAACTACTGTGGGGTGGAGGACGGCAGTCCCGCCTGCACGATGCCTTATATCGGTCTGGACCTCTGTGATGAGGAAAAGACGAGAAAGGTGATTTCCGAGCTGGAAATCGACGCGATGATTCACTGTGCGGCTTGGACGGCAGTGGATGCTGCGGAAGATCTTGAAAATCGGGCTATTGTGGAGAAAATAAACGGTGAAGTTCAGGATTGCTTGCCAAGATCATGAAGGAACGAGACGGAAAAATACTACCTTTCCACGGATTATGTTTTTTCAGGAGAAGGAACAGAGCCTTGGAAGCCGGATGAGAAAGATTTTAATCCTATCAATGTCTACGGAAAGACGAAGCTTATGGGCGAGGAAAGGATTCGGGAAGTTTTAGAAAAATACTTCATTATTCGGATTGCCTGGGTTTTCGGCTTGAACGGAAAGAATTTTTATTAAGACAATGTTGAATGTCGGAAAAAGCCATGAGGAAGTCCGCGTGTGAACGACCAGATCAGGAATCCGACTTATACTCTGGATTTAGCGGAACTTTTGGTGGACATGAGTTGCACGGAAAAGGTATGGCGCTATCACGCAACCAATGAAGGAGAGTATATTTCCTGGTATGATTTTACAAAGGAAATCTATAGACAGGCAGGCTTAAGCACGAAAGTCCTTCCGGTCAGCACCGAGGAATACGGACTGAGTAAGGCAAGGCGTCCGAAGAACTCTCGACTGGATAAGACAAAGCTTAGGAGCAGGGCTTTACACCGCTTCCGGATTGGAAGGATGCTTTATCTCGTTATTTAAAGGCCTTAGCCACGGAAGAAGGATGCTAGAGATGGCATAGCGGTGTTTTGCTACTAAGACTTTGAAGAAACAGCTATCGGGAGAAAAATTGCATTATAAAGTAGATTCGGGAGAAATCCCGAATTTTTATGGAAAGTTTATCGGAAAGAAGACATAAAAGCGACACAAAATGGAGTTATAAAAAGGAAGTGCTTTTTATTCATAACGAGTATCGTGCGCAAAGCGTGCGATATCTCGTTTTTAGAGAGAATAGAGTCTGTTCAAAATGCTTGGCGGCTCGCTACTGGAATGATGTGGATAAAAGTTCTGTGTGAAAACAGAGGCAGGAGGAATAGATGGGAAAAGTATTTTCGGTACAGACGCTGTCAGTAGGGAAGCCACGTGGACTTGACGGCGGATGACGCGCTTTAAGGTGGGGAAAGTTCTTGGCTTATTATTTTTCCGAGGGTGGAGAAAAAGAATGTCGTATTGTCATCGGAAAGGATACCAGACGCTCCAGCTATATGTTTGAATATGCTCTTTCCGCAGGAATTACTGCTGCGGGAGCAGATGCGTATCTGATGCATGTCACCACCACGCCTTCCGTTAGCTATATTGTTCGTTCCGAAGACTTTTTCCTGCGGAGTCATGATTTCCGCCTCCATAATCCTTTCTATGACACAACGGTCTTAAGGTCATCAATGAAAACGGAGAAAAGGTTTCCGATGATTTTATTGCGGAGAGTGAGAGCCTATCTGGATGGAGAAACCGAGGAAGTTCCTTTAGCCACCGGGGATAAAGATCGGAAGAACCGTGGACTTTTGCTGCAGGAAGAAACCGCTATATCGGCTATCTGATTTCCTTGGCTACCCGTTCCTTTAAGGGAAAGAAGATTGCTGGACTGTGCCAACGGTTCGCATCCTCCTGTGCCAAGGCGGTGTTTGATGCTCTGGGAGCGGATACCATGTACTCTCAACGATCCCAACGCTACAACATTAATGCCAACTGCGGTTCGTACCCACATGGAAGCCTTACAGAGTACATGAGGAACAGTGATTGTGAAATCGGCTTTGCCTATGACGGTGATGCGGATCGTTGCTCTGCGTAGACAGTGACGGAGAACTGGTGGACGGAGATCAGATTCTCTACCTTTGCGGAAAAGAATATGCGAGATAAGGGGCAGTTAAAAGGACAATAAGATTGTACCTACCATTATGTCCAACTTTGATTATACAGAGACTTTGGATGCGCAGAGCCTTTCCTTGTGAAAAGACCAAAGTAGGGGATATGGTTTATGAAAGAATATGGCAGAGAAACGGTATATTCTCTGGGAGTGAGCGGTCGGACACATCATCTTTATGAGACATGCCACTACCGGAGACGGAATTCTTACCAGTGATGGCTGATGGAGGTGCTTTTAGAGGAAAAAGAAGAGTCTGAAGGAAGCTTTGGCGGAGTATCAGCGCTTTTCCACAGGTTTCTAAAGAGATGTTCGGGTGAAAGGATAAGCTTTGGTGGAGCAGAAAATGAAACCGTACAGGAGGCAGTGAAGAAGGTGGAGGAAAGCTTTGGGAGAGATGGAAGATTCTCCTCGTGCTTCCGGAACAGAGCCTCTGATTCGTGTCATGGTGGAGGCCTCAAGGAAGAGCTTTTGTGAGAAGTATGTAGAGGAAGTTATAGCTGTTATGAAAAAGGAAGGACTAGTCCTTTCCTAGTTTATTGATAGAGTAAAGGAGGCTCTGCAGAGCCTGGAAAAGCTTGTTTGGCGGTACAGGGTAGACTCAAAATAAGAAGTGAGTAAGAGTAGTAGTGGTATACAATAGGAGGTGAGAATGGATCAGGTAAAACGTTATAGAAAATTTCCGATTTTTCCGTTATCCGGAAAGAACTTGGATGGATCAGGAAATCACTAAAAGCACCGATTTGGTGTTCTGTGGATTTAAGGGATGGAAACCAGGCCCTTGTGGATCCATGACCGTAGAAGAAAAAGGTGGAATTTTTCCAACTCCTTGTAAGCTTGGTTTAAGGAGATTGAAGTCGAGCTTTTCCTGCGGCTTCCCAGATTAAATTTGATTATTTACGGACTTTGGTGGAAGAATCTGATTCCGGAGGATGTTACAGTTCAGGTTTTGGTACAGTGTAGAAAGAGCTTTTTGGAAAAGAAGCTTCCAGGCTCTTCAAGGAGTAAAGAAGGCCATTGTCCATATTTATAATTCTACCTCCGTATTGCAAAGAGATGTGGTTTTCGGAAAGTCCAGAGGAGATTACCGCCATTGCCCTTTCCGCTGTGGAAATGGTGAAGCGGCAGCGAAAGGATTTTTCCGGAGAGCTTCGTCTGGAGTATTCTCCGGAAAGCTTTTACCGGAACGGAGATGGATTATGCTTTTGGAAATCTGTAATGCGGTGATTTCCGCCTGGGGAACTAAGGCAGGGACGGGAGATTATCATTAACCTGCCTAATACCGTAGAGATGCATAGCCCCAATGTGTATGCGGATCAGATTGAGTTTATGTCCAAAAACATGAAGGAAGAGAGCATGATTCTTTTCCGTGCATCCCATAATGATGAGGAGAGAGGCATTGCCTCCGCAGAGCTGAGCCCTTCTTGCCGGAGCACAAAGAGTCGAGGGACGCTCGGAAATGGAGAAAGAACCGAAATGTCGATATTTTAACCCCTGGCTTATAACCTTTTTCTCCACGGCATCGACCCCAAGTTGAATCTGGAAAATATTCGGAGATTCAAGAGGTCTACGAGCGTTGCACGAAGATGCATATCCCGGAGAGACATCCTTATGCGGGAAATTGGCTTTTACCGCATTCTCCGGTTCTCATCAGGATGCGATTAAGGGGCTTCAGGCGCTGAAGGAGAAAGTCTCTAATCTGGGCAATCCTTATCTTCCGATCGATCCGGCGGATATCGGAAGAGAATATGAAACCAGTTGTCCGTATCAACTCCCAGTCCGAAAGGGCGGCGTGGCTTTATTTTGGATTTCCAGTACGGCTATAAGCTTCCGAAGGGGATGCAGAGAGTTTGCGGACTATATCCAGAGCATTTCCGAAAAAGAAGGGGAGTTAGTCCCCGAACGGATTTTAGAGGTCTTTTTAGCGGAATATGTAGAGCAAAGTCACCGCTTTTTAAAACCTTCGTTCCATGGACATGGAAAATGAGAAAGAGCACTATGTCAGCTTTGTGCAGTTAAGCTTTGAAAATAAGGGAATATTGAAAGAAATCTCCGCAAGCGGATCAGGACCGATTGATGCGGTGGCGAACGCCTTACAGAAAGAACTGAAAAAGGAGTTTGAGGTTATTGACTACAGTGAGCATGCTTGAGCTCCGCATCCTCCGCGAAGGCGGTTTCTTACATCCATTTACAGGATAAAGCGTCCGGAAAGATGACTTACGGCGTGGGAATTTCCTCTAACATTACCCGTTCCTCCGTCCGTGCCCCTGTTCAGTGCAATAAACAGACTGTACTATTAAAAAGAACTTTGTGAGATACAGTAAAATATCTATTAAACATTTGTAAGGCCTCAAACGGTGGCACGTTCTCGCTAGCTTCGCCTGACTGAGCAATGAGCTTTGAATCCCATTACTACCTGTTTAAAGCTCACAGATGTTTTGCTTATATGATTTTCTTAAACTCTTACTTGTCTCCGTCTGTTTCTGTTCAGAAAGGTATACAAAGCAGTTTTTCAGGAGTCTCCACTCTAAGGCGATATAGCGCGAGAAGGAATTCTTCGAAATCTGCTTTTTCATGCTCCTTTCGTTCCTTTAAGACCGCGCATAATCCCCCTTCTATAGGCTTTTCCGTAGCCCTTGGAAGTAGAGAGCCTTAATCAAAAAGCCAAGAAGGAAGGGAGAAAGTTTTACGATTTTTAGGAGAAACGGAAAGTTCTTATATAAGAGGAAGATAGAATTTCTTGCGAAAGCTCTACTTTAAAAGTCACTATATTTTCCACCGCTGGTACCGGAGCCTACATGCTTACAGATTGCACTCGGGCAGTAGTAAATGCTGTAGCCGTAAAGCTGCGCGCGAAAGGAGATATCGACATCTTCCAGATAGGCGAAGTGCTTTTCATCAAAAAGCCCGGTCTTATCCAGTGCGGAGATAGAGTAGAGTGCAGCTCCACACAGGCGGAGAAAACCTTTTCCGTCTTGTTCCAGTTTTTCTACGCGGTCTTCCAAGCCTCTCTGAAAGGAAAGCCGAGGAGACAAAGCTCGTCACCGGCATCGTCCATGAGCCTCTCGTCATGCATTTTTATCATCTTGGAAGAAAGGGCAAAAACCTCTCCTTAGCTTTTTTCCGCCATAAAACGGACAAGATTTTCCACGAAACGGGGGTCCACTTCGGTGTCGTTGTTTAAAAGAAGGGCATAGTCCGCTCCATGCTCCTTCGCATATAGAATACCTTGGTTTACAGCCTTGGCAAAAGCCGTAGTTTCTTTATTTTTCCAAAAAGGAAAAATCCGCTCCCTTTTCGATGTATTCTTTTATTGCAGGGATACTTCCATCCAAAGACGCATTGTCCACAAAGAGAATAGAAAAGTCTTTCGTGCTTTGCCGTTCCTAAAAGCCTGCATACACTTTTCCAGAAAAATGCTTTCCGTTGTAATTGGGGATAATCACTACTGTTTTCATATCTTCAAATACCTCGATAGATTGCTATTTTTATCTTAAGAAATCAGAAAGCGCATTAAACGTAAAAACCTTATCACAAATCGGGAAAAGTGCCAGTCGACATTTCAGATTACTCCGGTCAATGCTTCCACTCTTTTTCCCATCCTTTTACATCTCCTTTTTACCTATCTGTAAGATGCTTCCAATTTTTCCGCATTTACATTTTCCTGCGCTTACTATAAAATTGAACAATCTTACGGTGAGGAAAGGAACAATAGAAATTCATGGAAGCGGTTTCCTTTTATGGAAAAATGATGTACTGGAATGCGCTCGGGAGCATGATGTATGCGCTTTTTCCATGATTTTGGCTTTTTGTTCTGCGTCTTCTCGGGGAAAAGGATGGAGGCATCTTCGGATTCGTATTCCACCCTGGGACAGCAGTTTTATTCTAGCCTATTTCGGCATTCGTCCTTTTCTATATTACGGATATGCGGGAGAATTTTTCCTTTCGGGAATATCTGGGATTTCGGAACTAAGCACAGCACTTTCCGTTTTCTTTGCTTTACTCTTTCTTCTTTATCAGTATCTGGAGGGAATTATACGGCAGAGTAGAGTGCTATTCTGTTTTTCTTTGCCTGTACAAATCTTCAGACGCTACGTAGATGTTTATGAGTCGGAACTGCAAAGAAGAGGAAAGCTTTACAAGACGGGACAGTCTCTCTCTTCAGAACTCTCTTTGCTGTAGTTCTTCTACTATTACACTGCTACTCACAAAAATCTGTTTTCTCAGCGTGATTCTTTATGAATCTTTTGCCAGCTTTTTGCTTTTTATTTCTTCTGTCTTTCTCCGCTAAGAAAAACTGTTGCGATAGGAGGAGAGGCGTTTTTAGCTGAAGCGGGAAAGAGACTCATTATGGAGAGCTTTTTCTCTTTATTTCGGTTTTTGGACTTCTATGTGTTTTTCGTCCTCCAAGTATGCCGTAGATGCGGTATGGGTTCCTCGTTTTCCGGGATTTACAACCTCCTCTATGCTCGAGTAATTTCATCTATCTGCTGGCAAATTTCATCATTCGGCCGTTCTTCCGAGACTCGCCGCACTTTGGCAGGAAGGAAAGGCGGGATTTCAGGAGAAGAAGCAGCCTTATGAAGAAGGTACTCCTGCTTTCCTGTTCTTCTTATCTTAGCGATACTTCTCTCTCCTCTGCACTTTTGGATTCTGGAGAGACTTCTCGAGAGACTTTTACAGAAAAATGACGGCAGAGCCTTTTCTTTTGCCTCCTCATTTTGGGAGGCTGTTTCTATGCCCTTGCGAATCTTGAGTACTATCTTCTTGTGACAAAGAGAGGGCAGAAGAAGATTTTTGCGAACTATCTTATCGCTTCCGTTCTCTCTTTTCTCTCAGTGGATTCTATGCTACAAAACAGCGGAGGATTTTTCTTCGGCTCATTGCAATTTGCGGATGATGCTCTTTCTCTCCTGCTTCTCTCTGAAAAACAGGAAAGGGCTAGAAAGTGGAGTCTGTAGGGGTGAAAGTGGAGTCTCTTTTCATTCCGGCTTAGGCATGGTAAAATAGGCTCATTGATTTTTATCAAGTCAGATAGGGCTTTATAGTGTGAGAGTGTCCCTACTCAGAAAGGACACTGAACTTGCATTTTGAATATAGATTTTTGCATTGTTATGCAATAGGGAATTGAATAGTGTGAGCGGATGACAGATTTAGTTTTAGTGTGACAGTCGGAAGAGGCTGTCCTTTGAGAAGAAAATAGAAGAGAGAGGAGAACGAAAGGCGGCAGGGAGGAAGAAACGCTCCCTCTTTGATGTCTTGATTCCGACCTATAAGCCGGGAGAAATTTCGTGCCTGCTTTCGGCGTTGGAAGAGCAGGAGTTCCCTCCGGCAAGATCATTATTGTGAATACCGAGGAACGATATTTCCCAAAAGAGCTTTTAGAAGGAAGGAAAGTGAAGTCTCGCTCCATCACACACAAAAGAGAAGACTTTTGATCATGCCTATGCGAAATCTCGCGGCCTCCTTTTCCGATGCAGGATATTTTTATCGATGACCGATGATGCGGTGCCGGCGGATAAAAAGCTCACAAAGAATTGCTTACGGCTTTTTCTCTGGGACAATCGTATCGCCGAGGTATATGCAGAGAACAGCTTTGTCGAAGGACAGTTCCTTTGATGAAGTGCTCTCAGAAGCTTTAACTATGGGGATAAAGTGGAAATAAAGGAATAGAGGATGTGAAAAAGACTCGGTATTATGTGTTTTTGCTTCCAATGTCTGCTGTATGTATAAAAAAGCGGTGTTCCGGGAACTTCAAGGCTTCCGGTCTCTACTATCTTTAATGAGGATATGATTTTTGCAGCAAGGGCGAAAAGGCAGGAGTATAAGGTCGTTATAACTCTTTGGCAAGAGTTTACCATTCTCATCATTATTCGGCAGGACAGACAGTTTAGAAGGAACTTTGACCTGGGGTGTCGCATAGGGATTTTCCGGAGATTTTTCTCTTGTGCCGCCTGAGAAGGAAGGATAGAAAGATGTTTGGGCAAAATGCAAGCAACTTGTTTCAGAGGGAAAAGCCCTTCTTCTGTTCCTCTCTTTTTCAGGACGGGAGCACGTTTTTCTCGGCTATAAGGCAGGAAAGAATTATTCGATACTGCCACGAATTTTCAAGAAATGCCATTACTTTAAATCCTCAGTATTTTTGATAAAAAGGAAGTGAAGTCGTAAAGTACGGAGAGTGATGGAAGACGAAGACGATAGAGACAGTAGAATACGATAAAAGATAATACGATAAAGATAATACGATAAAAAGGTGATGGAAGGCGATAAAGGCGATAGAGAACGATAGAGGAGGCGAAGATAGGCACTCTATCTGTGAACTGGAAAGGATAAGATTTGATTAGTCTCTTAAAAGAAATAAAACGAAAGCGAAAGATGATTTTAGACTTGGCAAGAGCCGACTTTAAAAAGCGCTTTGTGGGCTCATACTGGCGTAGTGTGGATGCTGATTCAGCCACTCGTGACTATTGCGATATACGCCTTTATCTTTAGCCCTATGGCTTTAAGTCCAGCCCCGCCGGTTCCGAATGTAAGCTATACTCTTTGGCTGATTCCGGGTATTGTTCCCTGGTTTTCTTCTCGAAAGTCATGAATATGAACACAGGAATTCTGCAGGAGTACCATTATCTGGTAAAAAGGTGGTTTTTCCGATAGAGCTTTTACCCGTGATTAAGCTTTTAAGCTGTACTCTGGTGCATTAGCTTCTTCCTGGTGATGTTTTATTTTATCTCTTCGGCGGGAAAAATGCTGCAGCTGACTTGGCTGCAAGTTTTCATTACTCCTTCGCGGCAGCGATGTTTGGCTAGGACTCCAGTTACTTTACTTCCGCTATTTCCGTGTAAGGATATGCAGCAGATTGTGGCGATAGTATTGCAGTTCGGTATCTGGATGGTGCTGATTATGTATGATGACTTCTGTTTGCAATAAGGCGCCCGGCTAAAAGATTTTCTTTAAAAATCAATCCTTTTTACTATATTGTGGCGGGGTACCGTGATTCGATGATTACGGGGAAATTATTTCTTTGAAAGGCCAGGATTGACTCTTTATTTTGGCTGGTAACGCTCTTTCTTTTATTCGTGGATTGGCGGTTCTTCCGAAAGCTGCGCCCTCATTTTTCAGATGTTTTATAGGAGGAAATCATGATAGCGCTTATTCGAGTGGGACTTTTGCTCTTTTGGATTTTAGGGCTGGGAAGCCTTCGTTTACTTTTTATCCGAAGAAGAGGACGAGAGAAAAGAGACCTGGAGTGCCTTTCTATCGTGCAGGGAAAAACTGAAAGTCCATTTTAAAGATATGCAAGGTGGAAGTCCATGCCGAAGGCTTGGAAAATATTCCGAAGGACGAGGCCGTGCTTTTGTGGGAAATCATCGTTCCTACTTTGATATTGTCGTCGGCTACAGCCTTTTAAACAATGTGACCGGTTTTTATTTCCAAGGATGACTTAACGAGGATTCCGAATCTGAAGTCCTGGATGGAAGAGCTTCACTGCCTCTTTTCCTAGACAGGGACAATCTCAAACAGAATCTGAAGGTGATTATTGAAGCGATTCAGGAAATAAAACGCGGAATTTCCTTTGGATTTATCCGGAGGGACAAGGACAAAGGGAGCGAGTGAAGAGGATATGCTTCCCTAAGAAGGATCGCTTTAAGCTTGCCGAGAAAAACCAGCTGTAAAATTATTCCCGTAGCCATGATTAATACCAGAAAGATTTTCAGAGCATTCCGCTTCTGAAAAGCACGAAGGTTTATGTGCGATTCAGAATGATTCTTCTTTCAGCGCTATCCGAGGAGAAAACGCACATCGACAATTACTGTGGAAGGAAAAGTTCTTTCCATGATTCCGGGATTTGAAAGAGATAGAACGGAAAGAAGTGAGCAAAGAGATAAGTAAGTGGATAGAGGAGGAATCAATGGGACTGGAAGAGATTCGGAAGGAACTGGATCCGATCGACCGGGAAATCGTTCAACTTTTCAGAAAAAGAATGGATCTTTCCATAGAAGTTGCTAAAAAGATAAAGGCAAGGACGGGAAAGGCAGTCTTCGACCGGAAAAGAGAGGAAGAAAAATTAAACAGTATTTCGGATATGGTAGGAGATCCGCTAGTAAAAAGCACCGGCCAGAGAACTGTTCGGGGCTTAATGACTCTTTCCAGAAGAAGCAGCTTCAATGCCTTTTCCGAAATTGGACGCAAGTCGGATTTTTCCTTTCAGGAAGTCGGGGAACTTTTCTTTTTCGGGGAAAAATTAGTCGTACAGGGCGTGAAATGGTGTTATTCTTATCTTGCCGGAAGGGCTCCAAGAGTTCCATAGAATTTGTGGAGCATTTTCAGGATGTGTTGGAGGCTGTGCAGGCAGGAAGGGCGGATTACGGAATCCTCCCCATGGACAATTCCACCTACGGCATGGTGCAGGACAACTATGACCTTTTAAGTCGCTATGAAGAGCTCTTTTCCGTATTACGAAATTAATTACCCCGTTTCTCATTGTCTTTGCAGCGCCGGGAGACTACTGGGACGGAAGAAATCAGGAAGGTCTACTCTCACCTCAGGCCCTTGCCCAGTGCAGGAATTTTTCAAAGAATATCCTTTTTATGGAAAAATAGCCGGACTTGAATACGGCGATTGCCGCAAAGAAACTTGCAGAGACAAAAGAGGAGTACGCCGCCGTCTGTGCAGCAGACCGGCAGCAGATATTATGGTCTTCAGATCCTGCAAGACGGGTGAGCAGTAAAGAAAATACCACCGATTTTTCCTGATAGGAAAAGAGAAAGGTTTACACGAAGGATGCCGATAAATTGACGATGATTCTCTGGGCGCGAATCAGGCGGGAAGTCTTTATCATGTGCTGAGGATTTTCACCTGGAACGGTCTGTCTCTCAGTATGATTCAAAGCAGGCCTGTGGGAGACAAAAGCCTTTTTCCTACCTTTTCTTTGTGGATGTGAGCGGAAATCTTTCCGAGCCGGAGATGGAAAAATGCCTTAAGTGCTTTGAAAGAAGAGGAGTACAATTCAGGATGCATCAGAATTACTTACCCTGTAAAGTAAAGAATTCGTGAATTAAACAGGAAAAGACTTGCCATTTCAGTCAAAAATTAGGTAAACTGAAGCGATCCATAGAAAGTCAGACAGACGAGGAGGACTCTTATGCCATCAGATTAATATATTGGTTGTTGATGATGAAAAGAAGTTGCCGAGCTGGTAGAAATCTATCTGGTTTCTGACGGCTATAAGGTTTTTAAAAGCTTATAATGCGGAAGAGGGTTGAGAAATTCTTTCGGAGGAGAGATTCATCTGGTTCTTCTGGATGTCATGATGCCGGAATGAGTGGTCTTGAAATGTGCAGAAAGATTCGGAAAGCTCCAATATTCCGGTGATTATGCTCTCTGCGAGAGTCCGAGGATTTGGATAAGATTGTCGGTCTTACCGGCGGTGCGGACGATTATGTTACAAAAAGCCGTTTAATCCCCCTGGAGCTTACGGCAAGAGTCAAAGTCTCAGCTTCGTCGCTATACACAACTGAATCCGAATGCCAGCACGAACTATCAATAACGAAATCAATATTCGAATATGCATATCAATAAGGATAACCATAAGGTGATTATTGATGAGGAAGAAATTAAATTGACACCGATTGAATTTGATATTCTTTTCCTCTTGGCTTCTCACCCCGGGAAGGTTTTCTCTACGGATGAAATCTTTGAAAAGGTATGGAATGAGAAGGTCTATGAAGCCAACAATACTGTTATAGTGCATATTCGGAGGCTTCGCGGGAAGATGGAAGGAAGACCAGAGGGAAGATAAGATTATTACTACGGTTTTGGGGCGTAGGCTATAAGATTGAGAAATAGGAGTGTGTGAGGTGAATCAGGAAAGAGCACCTCACCATTTCGGTAGAGGGTATATGATGCAGGTTCTTCTCCATGTGGGAATGTCTGCTATTTTTGCGGGTGTAGTGGAATGTTTTCTGGTTTTTAACATCAGTTCCTATACCAGCTATCTTTTATCAAATGAAATGATCATCCCATGGTACAGAGCTTTGCTTTTGTGCCAGTGTGGTAAGCATCCTGCTTTTTTGTACTTTTGGGCATCGTTCTTTTACGCTCTGCTTTTCTTTTTCTGCAAGGAAGACGGCAAGAGATATTGAAACTTTAGCGCAGGCGAGTGAAAGCAGATTTCGCGGAGATTTTCAATACGGACATTTCCATTTTCGGAGGAGGAAAATAGCCCATATTGCGGAGAGCATTCGTATGATGGAAGAAGAACTTTGCGTCATATTGAAATGGAAAAGAAGTAATGAGCAGTCGAAGAGCAGTTTAATTACCAATATTGCATGAGTTTTCGAACCCGCTGACTTCTATTTTGGGATATCTTGATTTAATCAAAAAGCAATCAATCCGCGAATGACGAGATGAAAAGCGCATTACCTGGAAATTGTTTACAATAAGGCTCTTCGCTTACAAAAGAGTTAATCGAAAGACTTTTGCTTCTCAAACTATCCTATGGAAAAATGAATATGAAGCTCATCACCTTGGACTTGGTACAGCTTCTCTCTCAGCTCTTGGAGAAAACTATCCGAATTTTGATGATTTGAGCTGTGATTTCAGCTCCATGTAAAGTCGTTGTACATTGATGGAGAGCCCAGGATCTTCTTTTCCGTTTGTTTGACAATTTAATCAGTAATGCGCATCAGTACAGTGTGCAGAAGATGATCAAGCTTCGACTTAGAAAAGAAAAAGCAATTTGTACGGGTTACGGTCTTGAATTTCAGCTACATCATTTCCGGAAAAAGAAACTGCCCCTACTTTTTGATAAATTTTACCGTGTAGGTCCTCTCGTTTCCATAGTACCGGCAGGACGGGACTCGGACTGGCAATTGTAAAAATATTGCTGAAATGCATCATGGCTATGTGGAAGCGAAAGTCAGACCTTTCGGTACGGTTTATTACTCTGCCTGCTCAGTATCGGGATGAAAAAGCCCCTGAGGGGAAAAATCCGGAAGACAAAGAGAAGAAAAAGGCGTCTGAAGGGACAGGAGGGATGGAAAGAAAGAGGCTATTCCAAAGTTTTTACAGGACAAGCAGCGGAAAGAGAGGCGGAAGAGAGGAAGATGCTTTTTGAGAAAAATCGTAGTTTTTCTATTTATCTGTTTTGTTTTTCTTTTTCGATAAAAGGCTATAGTGAGAATCGTTTAAGTCTGCAATACAGGATTCAAAATACCGCAAAAGCAGGACGGAGTCTGCCTGCAGATTACGGTTGAAAATGCGGAGGAAAGCACCTTTTTCGGAAGTTTAAAGATTATTCTCGCTGAATCAGGGAAAAGCTTTGATATTGTGGGTTTCTCTTTTTCCGCTTGTGGTGAGGAAAAAGCGTAAAAAGAAATTGAGAAAAGCTTTTATGTTACCCACAGGGAGTGAAATCAGCTGCTCTGACGGTGAGAACCTTTCTTCGAACAAATTGCCTATAGACGTGTGGGATTGGATATTTTCCGGGTCGGGATGCGGGCTTCTGATTGGCTCCTGTCGCAAAACAGATACCATCAGCCTTTTACAGAATGCCAGAGTCAACGAAGGACTTCTAAAAACCAGAGTAATCAGCTTTACGGAGACAGCTTTTCAAAGGAGAAACGGACCTTTATCTCTGGACTTACTTCTGATTCGATGATTTTGATCTTTTTAATTTGGATAAGCAGCAACGAGACAGTTTAAAGCATTATGTTGAGCATGGCGGAGTGCTTTCTCTGTCTCGGAAAACAGCGTAAGACGCTCCGAAGATTTTCATCTGTTGGAAACACCTCAGATTTTCAAGAGAGAGCTTTCTCTGCCAAAGGAAAATGAAGGCGGAGAGGAAGAAGGAGAATCCTTGCTGGCTTCTCGGTTTTATTTGAAAGAGAGGGAGGAAGGTGCCTTTTTCGGAGGAAAAGCCTATCTTTCAGTTTATCCGATGGGGAACGGACTTTTGGCCGTGCTGGGCTATGATGTATGAGTTGGAGCGTTACGCTACGGAAGATGAGTGATTATGTAGGAAAGCTTTTCTGCGAAATCTATGGCCAGAATCGTCTAAATACTCTTTCTATTTCCGCATCGGAAGGGTCTGAAACAGTACTGGGACTTGGAAGAATTGATGAACCTTTTCGGTTTATCCAAGCTTCCTCATTCCGCTGTATTTTTGTATTCTATACTCTACCTCATCGTAGTGAGGGCGGGACTGTATTTTTTCTGCGTTCTCAAAAATTCACTTCGTGTCTATAGACCGACATTACCTAATTTCTCTTTTATGGTGCTGTTTATTTGGGTGCTTGGAATGGGAGCCGGATTAACGACAGCTTTATTTCTTATACAAGTTACTGCAACTGACGAAAGACAGTGTGGATGAGAAAATTATATAACTTCCGTTCCCCCGAAAAGAGCGTAACTTCTCCATGGGAATTCAGCCTGAGTATCATCAAATCCTATCTTGAAAGGCGTGGATTATACAGGGGGACTTAAGCAGCTTTGGTGAGGGTCAGGGGTGACTCGTGGAAGTTTACAGGAAGAGACAAGTCTGCTATTGTCATTCATAAAGGTAGCGCGTTCAGCCCGCACTATTTCCTTTTGAACAAAAAGATACCGAATGATATCGGACAAATCGAAGGAAAGTAAGTTATTTTTCAGGAGAGTTGTCCGGTGAAAATTATAAATACTCGAACTATGTTCTTTCCGATGCTTTTATTCTCTTGCATGGAAGGTAATCAAGCTGGAAACTGGAAAAAGGGCAGTCCATTGATGTCAGCATTGCCAGATCCATACCTATGCCGGTGGGAATTTTGATTATCTGAGTATGCCCTTTTTACCGGAGCAAACAAACTTTTATTCGTTTTTATTCTGTCGAGCAGATTCATTCTTATTTTCCGGATGCACGTTTTTTATGCTTTAGCTAAAGAAGACAGAGTCAGCTTACGGAAAACAGAGAAGGGGACAAAAATAGACAGGAAAAATTTCGAAAAATACGGTTTCAGCATGTGAATGCGTCCCCTTAGAGCTTAAGTAGGGAGAAAGACGGTATTATAGAGTATAGTGCACTTTTCGAGATCCTTCTGTTGATAGTGGAGAGTTTGATATATGCAACAATACATGAATCCCGCATTCCCACGGGAAATCCGTTATAATTTGAGGGAAGAGGGCAAATCAGCGGAATTTCCTTTGAAATCTATGGACATTTCCGAGAACAGCCTGTTGGCGAATTTTCAGGAGATATGGCGATTTATAACAACAGCACGGGAGGCTACGACGGTATCGAGGGAGAAGAAAGGAGGGTTTTGAGCGGAGATCGACTAAAAAGAAATATTTGACAGAAAAATGAATTAAAACTTCGCTTTGTTGCCCAAAGAGTCAGCAGCATCTCCTGAAATCAGACAATTGCTTCCCATGATAACCGTCAGCGCAAGGGAGGGAGCAGATGATTCAATTACAAATGTAAAGAAAAGCTTCGGAAACTACCTTGTTTTGGAAGATTTCTCACTGGAAGTGGAAACAGGACAGAGTTTTTGGACTTTTGGGACTCTCCGACTCAGGAAAAACACTACAGTATGTAAGCTTCTTACAGGGCTTTTGGCTTTTGGATTCGGAGAGATCCTGGTGGATGATATGAAAGCAGTGTAGCGTCAGACGATTAAAAAGACAGCAGGATATGTTCCTGCAGGTCTGAGCTCTTATCCTAAAATGACTGTTTTGAATTTTACGTTTTGCATCCTGCTATCATCTGGAGGAAAGTAAAATAGGGAAGGATTCATATGCTCTTGGAACTTGCAGGAATTCGTTCCTGGGAGAATAGTCCTATGGAGGTCCTTCCGCGTGCCGTGATCGCAGAAACTATCCATTGTGCGTGCCCTATTACACGAGCCGAAGATTCTGGTTTGGACGATCCGATGATGTCTTGGATCTACCGGACCGTAGCGGAAATCAAGGAAATTCTTTGGACTATGCCGAGGACGGAAGGACGGTATTTTTGACCAGTTCGGCACTGGGAGACTTTTCGGACCTCTGTACACATCTTAGCTTTTTGCATCAGGAAGGGTAATCAGAAAGGGGCGGTATCCAGAATATTTCAGAAATCAGTGCTCAAAAATCCGATTGTGATTCAGGTAGAGGGAAAGCGTACAGCTTTACTGGAGTCTCTTAAAGGAAGATCATCGGGTGAGTCGATCAGCCTTGAGGAAAATGAGTTCATATTCAATTTAAAGGGGATGCCAGGGAAGAGGCGGAGCTCCTGAAAAAGATAGTGGATACCGGCATTTTTATTGCATTCCTTCTACAGGAGGCGGGCAATATGGAAAATATCCTCGGAAAGGAAGATAAGGGAGAAAGGCCTGTTTTCATATGAATGAAAAATCCGATTTGGACGAAGATAATATGCTTTCCGATCGAAGTCTGTTTATGCCGATGCTGATTTCTTTTACCAATCTGGTTTTACTGAGTTTTGTTTATTTAGCAAATCTCTACTATATCTCTTTTAAACGGATTGCAAACCGGCGAGATTCAGTGTGCCAGTTTTCTGCAGATTTATTATTTGGTGGCAGCAGGGCTTTTCTTTTTCTGTTACTCTTGGCCCGGCGATTACCGTATCCAGTCTGAGCACGGAAGAGGAAGAACATATGCTGGAACTTCTTTTGGAAACAGTTTGGACAGTAGAAGCATCATTTTCAGAAGCTCTTTTTCCGAATTAAGTACTTTGAGAACGCTGCTTTTTGTCCACCTTACCGTTTCTGACAATGTTATTTACGGAGGTGTGTCGAATTATTATTTATGCCTGTATTTTTCTCGGATACGGGATATCCTGTGTCTTTTTAAGTTCGTTAGGGCATTGCTACGAGCGGTCTGGCAAAAACAGTGTTTATGCAACGATTTTTGCTTATGGAATCAGTTTTTGCTGTATGGATTGCTTTTTACGGGACTTTTCAGTCTGCAAAAAGAACAGTTATTTCATTTATGCGACCATCCTTTCTTTCATTCTTTTGGGCTTGTTGAGTCTGCTCTGCCTCACCATAGGGAGAAAAAAACTTTGGACAAGCGCTATAACGGAAGAAATCTATAGTTTACAAGGGAATGAATTAGCTATTCTTTTTCAAAATGAAAAGAAGGGAAGACAGAAACCCTGCTATATAAGGGAAGTTTAGAGTAAAGGAGAGAAGAATGAATTATCAATCTACCAGAGGCGGAGAAAGAGGAGTGAGTCCCTCCTTGGCTGTTGTAAAGGGACTTGCGAAAGACGGAGGACTGTTTGTTCCAAGTGAGATCCCCTCTCTTCCTTGTCTGTTAGAGAACTTTCGAGGTTGAGTTATCAGGACCTGGCCTATGAGATTATGAAGTTGTATTTCACCGATTTTACCGAGGAGGAGCTTCGATACTGTATCAAGTGAGTGCCTATGATACAAAATTTGATACGGAAGAGATTGCTCCGGTGGTAAAGAAGAGTACTATTATCTGGAACTTTCCATGGAAGAACGCTGGCATTTAAAGATATGGCGCTTTCTATCCTGCCTTATCTTTTGAAGGTCAGTACACATGTATTCAGGGAAAAATTGATGATTTTAACAGCAACCTCCGGGATACCAGTGAGGCTGCGCTGGAGGGCTTCTCCGATGTGGAAAATACGAGGTATCGTATTTTACCCGAAGACGATGTTTCAGTTTCCAGGAGCAGCAGATGAGAGGTGCAAAGAGGAAAATACGCATGTGGCTGCTATTTTAGGGAATTTTTGATGATGCGCAAAGCGGTGTTAAGCAGATTTTTGCAGATGAAGAGTATAGGCGGAGCTTTAAAACAGGGCTATCGTTTGTCTTCTGCAAACTCGATTAATATTGGACGTTTGGTCCCGCAGATTGTGTACTATGTCTATGCTTACGGGCAACTCTTAAGCGTGGAGAGCTTTCTTCGGAGAGGAGCTCGCCATTTCCGTTCCGACGAGGAATTTCAGGAATATTAGCGGCTTATTTTGCAAAGAAGATGGAACTTCCGCTTGGAACATTGATTTGTGCGTCCAATGAAATCGGGTTCTGACAGACTTTTTCCATACCGGAGTATACGATAAGAATCGCCCGTTCCATGTGACAGTTCTCCTTCTATGGATATTTTGATTTCTTCCAATTTGGAGAGACTGCTTTATACGGTTCATGCGGATGAAAAAGGATGTTGCTTCCCTACATGGAGGACTTACGGGAAAGAGGCCAGGTATCAGGTTTCCGAAAATATTGAACAGAAGCTGGATGGAGGTTTACAGCGGTTCGGCAAGGGATGGCGAAGCCAGTGTAACTATTTTTCAGTGTTTTAAAGATTGCGCTTATATCTTGGATCCGCATACTGCAGTTGCAAAGTTTGTGGCGGACAATTATAGCTATAAAAAGAGGAAAACGAGGGAAAACCTTATTGTTTCTACGGCAAGTCCCTATAAATTCTCTCAGACCGTGCTGAAGGCTTTTGAAGAGTCGGTTCCGGAAGATGTATTCTCCGCTATTCGTGCCGTTTCTGAACTTTCGGGAGAAAATTCCGGATGCAGTGTTAGAAGTTATGGAAGGGAAGTCAGACACAATACAGTTTGTATGGTGAAGGATATGAAGCTGACGATTTCACATTTCTTACTTTCCTAAGAATCAAAATTGTGCTACCTCACTCCGTATTGGAAAGATAAAGGGAGAGGACGGATTAGTTTTCCGTTTAGGAGGGAAAAATGCTGGTAAATGCAAAAAGAGATGTTGGATAAGGCGTTAGAGGGACATTATGCAGTACCTCATTTCAATATCAATAACTTGGAGTGGACAAGGCTGTTCTTCTGGCTTGTGAAGAGGTGAAGTCTCCCGTTATTCTCAGCGTGTCCGGAAGGTGCCGTAAGAGTATATGTGCGGCTTTGAAACCGTTACCGCCATGGTAAAGGCGATGGATAAGAGTTTGGGAATTACCGTTCCGTAGCTGCATTTGGATCACGGTAGCTAGTGACGGATGTTTGGCATTAAAGGCAGGATTTACTTCCATCATGTTTGACGGATCTCATTTCGGAATCGAGAATGTTGAAAAGACAAAGGAACTGGTTGGCTACAGCACATGAGGCAGGGAATGTCCATTGAGGCTGAGGTCAGTGCTATCGGCGGAGAGGAAGACGGCGTTGTCGGCATGGGAGAATGTGCCGATCCGCAGGAATGTGAAGATTGCAGATTTGGGTAGACTTCCTGGCTGCAGGGAATCGGAAATATTCACGGGATTTATCCGGAGGGAACTGGCAGGGCTTTCCTTCGAAACTGGCAGCCATTAAGGCGGCTATCGGAAGAACTTACCCTTGGTTCTGCATGGCGGTTCCGGCATTCCGGATGACCAGATTAAGAAAGCCATTTCTTTAGGGCGTGTCAAAAATCAAATGTCAGTACAGAGTTGCAGCTGTCTTTGCCAAGGCAACAAGAGAATATAATGAAACAGGTTGCGACAAGAAGGGTAAGGATACGACCCGAAAGCTTTTAGGCCGGTTTTGATGCAATTATCGAAGAGTGTAAGGCGAAAGATTGCCCTTTTCGGATGTGCAAAATAGAGGCGTGAGCATTGTTTCTGCACGAAATCATGATTTTATCTTTGATGCGGTGTTGATATTTTCATATTGCAAAATATTCATTCTTGTGCATGCCGTGCGCGAAGCGTACAGCATCCTCACTATAAAGATACTGACAGGAAAAGGAAGGAAAAGAGGCATGGATAGTTTTTCAAAAATGTTTTTCATGACGGAATGATGGGGAGACTTCCGAAAGAAAATGTCTATGTGAAATTGAAAAAGGCCATTCAGAGGAAATTCATAAGTCTTGAGCTTGCGGATGCCGTAGCGCAGGGAATGAAGGAGTGGGCGATTGAGCAGAGGGAGCTACACGTATACGCATTGGTTTCCAGCCTTTGACGGGTATCACGGCGGAAAAACAGAAGCCTTCTTAAGCCCTGTAGGAGGGAAAGGTGATGCTCGAAATTCTCGGTAAGAGCTGGTTCGTTCAGAGCCGACGCCTCTTCTTACCATCAGGAGGTCTTCGGGCCACTTTTGAAGCAAGAGGCTATACGGTTTGGGATTGTACAGAGTCCGGCCTTTTTAGGAAGAGGAGGAGACAGTTACACTTTGTATTTCCACTGCTTTCTGCTCTTATACCGGAAGCATTGGATAAAAACAACTTCCTTCGCTCTATGGAAGCGATTAATCAGGGAGGCACCACGTGTTTTACGCCTGTTCAGCAATACCGGAAGTCGCTATGCAAAAGCCCTCTGTGGGGGCGGAACAGAGAGTATTTTCTCTAGATCAGGAAAAATACTTGAAAAGGAAGGATCTGGTTTATACCGGAAGAACACTTTTCGGCAGTATGCCGACAAAGAGGCCAGGAGCTCGATGATCGTTACTACGGCATTATCCGAAGAGAGGTAGCTGAATGTGCGGGACTTGGATGAGGAACTTTGAGCCTCAAGTACCGGTAAAGACGGAACATAATGAGTTGACCTTCCAGCATGAGCTGGCTGTGGTTATGAAGAGGCCATATGTTCTCTCGATCACAATCAACTGGTTATGGAAAGCCTGAAGGTGAGCTTCCGACATGGTGCTGGGTGTCTTCATGAAAAAACCGTTTTCCGGTGTGAATGGATCCGGAAAACATAACAGTTGAGTCTCTTACCACGGATGACAGCATCAATCTGAGTGAATCCGGGGAAAGTCCCCACGAAAATATACAGTTCAGCTTCTGGTACTCGCTTGTGTACTTGCGGCAGTGGATACACACAGTGAGCTTCTTCGTATGTCTGCTGCCAATGTCGGAAAGCGATCATCGACTGGGGCTGATGAAGCACCGCCCGCGATTATTTCCTGCTTTATCGGAAGCCAGTTGCAGGGTGTGGTGGAGCAACTCATCGGAACAGGTTATGCGACGGCGTCTCAAAAGGGAGAAGTTTAACGATGGGAGTGCGGGGCTCTTCCGAGATGTTCTCGCTGATGATACGGACCGAAACAGAACCTCTCCTTTGCTTTTACCGGGAAACAAGTTTGAATTCCGTATGCTGGGCTCCTCCGATTCCATTGCAAGTGCCAATATTATCTTTAAACACGATTACGGCAGAGCGGTTCCAAAAGGCTGCAGACTTTCTGGAGAAGCAGGAGAAATTTCCAGCTTGCGGTGCATGATTATATTGAGGGCTTCTCACCAAGCATGAAGAATTATTTTCAATGGAAACAGCTATGCGAAGGAGTGGATAGAAGGCCGAAAGAAGAGGCCTTCCGAACCTTTTCCTCTGACGGTACAGGCTTTTCCGCTCTCCAGTAGAAAGAGCTATTGCGCTTTTTCCAAGTTTTCCATCTATCCGAGTCTGAACTTCGGGTAGAGGCAGGGTTGAGTGTGAACATTATACGAAGGTGATTCATATTGAGGCGAGAGCCATGGTGAACATCAGCGGGAAACAGATTATTCCTGCAGCGGTTCAATATGTGGAGAAGTTGGCCTCTGCCCTTAAGCTTGTGCGAGAAGTTTCAAAGACTGCATCAACTTATGCGGAAGAGCGATTGTTGAATGAGGACTTCCTCTCTTTTGGAGGAGATAGATAGACGGCGGGAAGAACTATTTAAGCAAGATTGGAAAACTCCGGAGAAGGTGCTTTCAGAGAAAGAAAAGGCTTTTTATGCCTATGAGACGATTGTTCGGCTATGCAGGCACTCAGAAAGCCTTGTGATATTCTGGAAACCATTATGGACAAGAGCCTTTGGCCCTTCCCGAGTTATGGAGACCTCTTGTATGAGGTGTCTGAAATTTAGAAGCCATAGCCTGAAAACGGGATTTTGAAAAATGAGCTATCTTGTGTTTTTGCATGTTGTTTTGCTATGCGTAAACGCAGAAAATGAAAGTAGTCAGGACAAAAAGCTTCTTTTTTGTTATCATATTGTTCATGAAATATGCTGTTGTTTGAGAAATGAACAGAATGGTTTGGGACATAGAAAGGAGAAGAGATGAATTTCTGTGCTATTTGTATCTGAGAAATATTATGGAAAATCTGATTTTAGCCAAAGACAGTTGGCGAGAGAACAGGAATAATCTCTCGGGAAAGTGAATCGTTGTCTGAAAGATTAGAAGAACAGGCTGTTTAAAAAGACAAATGAATCAAAGTGAAAGGCGGTTCAGTAAAGCAAATGCCACTGAAAAACAGAGCGTAGCAGAAAAACCGAATTAAAAAGGGACAGTCACGGATGCTTACGGAAAAAGGAAAGGCTTTTTAGAGGCAGAGTAATAGATGCGTTTATCCTGGCGCAGGCTTCTGATTGCTGTGCCCTTTGTACGACGAATGCCGAAGGACTCCTGGAGGTCCTCGGCGAAAGAATGGTAGAGCGGCAGTTAAGCAGCTTCATGGTGAGGGGTTTACGACATTACGATTGTTGTGGGCTATCTGGAGAGAAAATTCGACTACTTAATTGACGCCTGCAGAGTGAAAGCTTTTGTATAATCCCGGAGTATTCTGTGAAGAATACGCTCGACACTTTATCATGCGAGAAAAAGCCATGGGGGAAGAACTTTTGTATCCTAGTCTTCCGATAACTGGATGCGGGAAATATGTATATAGCGTGGGACCCCTTTCCTGGATGTGCGGCAGCGCTAGAGGGAGGAGACAGGGAGTGGGTTTACATTTGCGCGAAGGACGGACAAATTAAAGTGTGAGGTTGAGGAGAAAAATGCACTGTGTATGTACGGCCGGTATTTCTGAAGAAAAGAAACTTCTTTTCCGCCTTTCCTGCCTTACCTGAGAATATCTACCATAAACCGGGAACGGGAGACTTTTTACTCGGGGAAGATGTCCTTCGCCCGACCTTAAAAACATTTACCTCCGATTTATCGGAATGAGCAGAAGGATGGACAGATTTACGAATTTGAAAATCTGGAAGAGTTGCATACTGCCTTCGATGAGAAATACAATCCAGCTCCGGTTCGGAAGCCATGAACTGATATCTGCCGTTTCATGTCCCTGAGTGCGAAATCGTGAAGCTTCAGCTGTCTGAGAGGGCCGAGTATGACCATCAATCCTTCCTCTTTTCAGATTCATAAAGAGAGTGGGAACAAGGACTATGCCGGAAAGGACTTTTATCTGCCAGCATCCCGGGGGTGGGAACGAAGGCTCATTAATCGAAAAGAAGAGAAGAGATTGCCACGTGTGAAGGAGTTTTGCATATACCGAGGAGCTCCTCTACTTTAATCCGGAAAAACGTTTATAAAATTTCTGCCACTAGTGAAGAGCAAGAAATGCGGACTTTTCAAAGCAGGAAGAGAGCCTGCAAAGCGGTTACAGAACTTCATGAGGGAAAGACAGATGGGTCGTCACCTCTTTAGGGAGATTGAGCGTATTATGGAAGCGATTTGTCTGGAAGGGGGAAAATTCCTACGGTTACGAAAAATAAAAGCCGGATAGAGATCGTCGTTTGCGGAATCAACCGCCTTCTTTATGGTCATATTGACGCGGTACAGGACAATCTTCATTTTACAAAGAGGCGTGAAAATGATTGACATGAATAATGCAGGTATGGCGGATCCTTTTACTGGATATTGCGATGGGAGCAATTTATTTCCTATATGGACTTTCAAAGAGCGAAGAAGCTTTGCTGGAGGACTCATCTCTTAGCGGCAGAAGAGGAGAAAGTGGCAGAACCTCTGGCTCTCTTCACGGTGAACAAAAAGAACAGTGGAAAAACTTTTTCGATTTACCTACAGTGGGGCTTTCCGGTCTCCCTGAGACATATGGTGCACTATAGAAAAGGATGCGAAAGGGCAGGAATTCGGAGAATACAGCTGAAAATGCTTCGTTACTTTAGGGAAAAACTTTGGGACTGTAAAAGATATGAAAACGGGATATCGTGTAGGCGCACGATATCTCGTTTATGCAAACTTTATGAAGCTGTAGTAAGGCTGCTGAGAAGAGGTCGATGAAAGAGAATCTCGTACTAAAAGCAGGAAATTGAGAACAATTGTTTATCTTGTTTTCTTTGAAAAGAAGTAAAATGGATTATAAAGAGCAGAAAGTGCTGGAGAGCGATCAAAATCAGGAGGATTCCCATGAGCAGGAAACAGTAGTAGGAGCAGATCACTGAGACACGTAATGCAGCCAGCATTTCTGTCTTGTCGATCAGGAGCTTACTACCGTTTATGACCAGAACAGCAACATTTCGCTCTGGGATGTGGAATGAGCTCTCTGGATTGAGAGGCAGATCGTTCGGGAGACGGTCTGCTATGCATAAAGCCCGAGGAATTTCCCCATGCAAGGAGCAAGGTGAAACATGGAATCGTCAGGTCCTTTCCGTGGATTGACGACAAGAAGACCGTAAAGGTACAGCGAGGACGGACAGGTGATTGAAGATCACGACGATCAATGGTTTTGCTACAGGGTCCATCACAGAACTCGGTAAAGGGCTTTGACTTGGAGAATGTGCAGATGTACTTATGCAGGATGCTGCGAGGAAGTCATTGGAAAACTGGAAGGAACAAGGGCGAGTTCAAGAAGTGTGTGTAACCCGGGAGGAGGCTATATCGCGTGGAGCTTTGCAGAAGCTTTCCAGCGTCTCTGAGCTTTGGGAAGTAACCCAGCAGTCGACATGGTGGATCCGCATTCTATGCGGGCTAGTCTGATGCTCCTCTCCGATGGGTTAAGCAGCACAGAGATGGAAGAGCACGGCACGTGGCTTTTCGTGGAGAGCAGAAGAGTTCTTGGGAGGCAGCGTGGCATCCGGCGTCCAAGACCGTTATGCGATTGTACGCCAGTGCGGATATGGTTATCTGTGGTAACAATGTGAGAAGCTTCAGACCGAGAATGCGGAGAAAGCTAGGAGCGGACCACCTTTCAAAGCTGTGAAGTGCAAACGGCGCTTATCTGGTAAACAGAAAGCAGCAGACCAGCGATCCTTCCGTTATGCCAATCGCACCGTACGAGCACTTTATGATGCTAATGCAAGAGGCAGAAGAAACTATATAGCCTGCGGGAGCCCGCTAATGCGGTACGTTCCGGCGTTGTGAGGACCATAACACATTTGCGGAACACCTGTAGAAAGCTTGGGTGTCTCAGGTACGGTGCTTTGGGACCTGATGGCCAGCAAGTTTCTCCTGACGGACCTTCCTCAGCGGCGGCGGAGAGAGCAGATGTCTGGTAATCCTATGGAGGATTACGAGGACACCCGGTTCCTGCTTTCTGTGGAAGTGGAAGTCAGGGTGAATGGTGATTCGAGATCGTCTACAAGAAGGATGATAAGAGATTGTGGAGGCTGCCAGTTGCGGGACCAGCCATTACTGCAACTGCCATTGTCATTTTCTTCTGGCTGGCTGTTCGAGGGATTGAGCCATGGCGGAGCTTCCTTGAGTGGGATCTGTTCTTTATGCCATAGCACATCAATAGCAGCCGTATAACTAATGTGACCATGGCAGCTTGCAGTGGCTAATAAAGAGTTGAAGGCTTAAAGGGCTAAGATTCCATTGTGCTGGAAAGAAACAAATATGATTCACGGTATCACCAAATATATATAACACACCAAAGTGCTCAGACTCTTCCTCGAGCACTTTTCTGAAACGTTTTGGAAGGAAAGAACTTTGGATAGAGACAAAGATTAAAAGGAGATTCGACATAACTGTTAAGAAAGTGGAGAGCTTTAGTATGAAATTTGTGCCAGGCTATGCTATGGTTTGGAAAGAGACGAAATGGGCGTTTTTCTGAGGAAAGAGAGAGCTGCTTTTTCATGCCTGTAATGAGATCCGCTTTAAAGGGAGGAAGAATGTGAGTTGGGAAGAAGGACCTCGCTCTGGAAAGCCTTGGCGTTGGGACTTTGTCGTATCGCCCGTCTTTCGATGACTGGCTTTCAGCCGCGGGTTAGAGGGACAGGAAGGAGGAAATATTATCATTGAGGTCCGAAGGAGATAATGAAAAGGTTAGGCGGAAAAGCGTCCACACATCCTCCGCGAGTACTATATCGGTGCAGATACCTATATGGTGACCTGCTGCCAGCAGACAATACTCTTGGCATTATTTTCGCCCGTCAGGACGATGGTGACCGGCTGAGAGAGGTGGACAAGCTGTGGTACGTATCTGAAGTCCGATGAAATCCATGCAGGACCGGTTGGCTAAAGTGCAGAAGGACTGGGAAGGATGTCTGGTATTATCTGGAAGGCTTCCGGAGCGATGGTAACGGGCTGAGAAAGATTTCGACAAATGGTATTACTTTAATCCGGAGACGGTTCTTTGAAGTGGATGCGGAAAGTGGCTGAGATTTCCGATGAAAGTGGTGTTAGCTTCGGTTCTTGACGTTGCATACTTGGAGCGGTTGGTTGAATCGATGGGTACCGTTAATCATTTCCTCCATGACATGGCGACATGGATAGACCGGTTGGAGACGTACGACGTGAAACTAGGTGCACGTGGATGGGAGCGGAAGAGATGTCTGCGGTGGAAGCGGATTGTATGCCGGTGTTGTTTCACAAATAGTGGGAAAGATGTGAGGCTGGCTGAGAGGAAGGGCGTGTGCTATCTGGAGGACTGCAGGATGCTGCAGGCACCACGGTTACCTTTGGACGGACGCATGGCTTCGAGCTCTAATGGGTACAGTGTATGTGCTTCGGATACTTCAATCTGAACTTTACAGAGGCAACATACCCAGAATAACAACAATAACAACAGCAATAACAACTGCCAGCCAACAACAAATAACAACGGTCAGGGGCAGCGCCCGGCGTGACCGGTCCCATCCTGGAGGACAGCAGTACGAGATCAAATACGGGTCCGAGACCCGCGCAAAACCAGAGCAGTTCTGATGGACCCGGGTGCTGACCAGATCCGGAACAGGTCCCAACTGCTTCTTTCGGCAGACGATGGAACACAGCTGGGAAGTACTGCCGGACCGCAATGGATAGAGTTTCTAGAGAAAAAGAGGTGCCTATCTCTATGCAATGGAGATTTCTCACATAAGTTGCAGAGAAGGAGGAACTGCAGCAATAGCTGGACGATTGTATGGAAGCAGGTGGGGAGATCAGTGAGCTCACAGAAATGCTTCTTTCTGCGACAGGCGCTTTAGGTATCTGGAGGCCTTTGGACGATGAACTGCAAAAGAGGATATACAGGGCGAAAATGTCTGGGACTGTTGGAAATTCCACTTGCAAGATAGACTGGCACGAAAACCAAAGGCCAGACAGCAGTCCTCACTTAGAGTCATGCCGACTGCTAGTCCTAAAACGTAGATTTGCTTCGAAGTGCAGTCTTTTCGAGTTCCATTGCGGAGGAAGGTTCAAGCATTCTGGGTCTATGGTGCATATGTATCGGTTTATGTGCGTACAGAAGCTAGCGGGTGTTTCCGTGAGCGGGTGCAATGAGGCGCAGTTTCCATTCCGGCAAAGGTCATTCAGACCCTGCTCGAAGCGAACGGAAGAAGGAGAATAAGCTGTGCATTATGAGTCGGTGGATTTTATAAAATCTTCCGGACTCTACGGCATTTACTTTTCTTTCGGGCCGGGAGCTTATGAGATGCTCTCAGTTTTGGGAATGAAAAATGGAGAAATTTGGCCTCTCGAGACTCTGCAAGGATGTGCGCGCAGCATTCTCCCGTTTCGGATTTATGTACTGCGATGGGAGGAAGAGGCAGAAAACGCGATTAGGATGCCTCTTTATATTTCGGTATATGGAATTCCATTCCATTTTGGAATATGCTACGATAAAATTCGAGAAAATCTGGAAAAGACTCTGGAACGAATTTAAGAAATCGGCCGGAGAAGTGGTCGATACAAAAATCCGGAGTGTAGAAAGAAGAAGGAAAAGCAATTTCTTCACCGTTTTCGGGAGGAAGTTTATCGGTGCGAGAGTTGCAAAATAGCCTTTTATACGAAAGAAGTGTAGCAAAGCTCTACCTGGGCCATATGCACATACGAACTCGGAAGAAACATATCTCAGGATCGATTTAAAGAACAGGTAGAGAGTAGAGTCATGAAAACTGCGGGTACGGATGAAGAGGTTCAGGCAGCAATTGAAGAGGCTGTCACTTGTGGCCAGACCATTTTTACGACCGCTCCTTTTATGGCGCAGGAGTATATTAAAATGGCACTTAAGTATCCGGATGTTTCTATCTTAAATTGTCTGGTTATATTTATAATTTATCAGGACCTATTATGGCAGAAATGTATGAGCGTCTTTATGGGGCGCTGCCGCCTCCGTTTCGGATGGAAATGATTTAGGCTAGGAACAGTTCCTCTTTACGGTACACTGGCGAATGTCAGCGCTCGCTATCGGAGCGCACTTATTAATCCTGGAGCAGAGTTCACCCGTCCTGAGTTGTCAGCAGAATGCGGATTGAAGGCTGTCTTTCAGTCTAAGGGCATTCATGTGATTTCAGGCCGGAGTTCGCAAAAGCCTGAGCGTAGTAGAGAGTTCGGCTTATTTAAACTTAGACGTAAATAAACCAAGGTTATATTTCACCACAATCAGAAAAGAGGAATTGATTTTTATCTTTCAATACCCTACCATAGTAACAATCTGGCAAAAAGATAGTGCGCTAAACTATTACGGCTTAAAGAGGGGTAATCGATGTGATTTCTTCCGAACCTGAGCTACTCGAAGAAACTGGTGTCTACCTTTGAAAAAGAAATTATGAAGCTGAAGTTTCTTTGCCATTTTCCCGGAGAAATTACAGTCATGGGAAAAATCCATAGCGAGGGGACAGAGAGTCTGAAATGGAAGAAATTGTGGATATGCGTTGGTTAAATGACAATGTTTTGGGAGAAATTCCTCTCTTTGAATCTTTTACGAAGGAATCACAGGAAGCTATATTTAGGAGGATTCTCAATACAAAATTTTTAATAGCGGAGAAGAACAGAGGCCTGGGACCATTTCTTTTCAG